>Ga0153980_1000313_pt1 | contig 22597 bp, 19 predicted proteins | sample TSGA064MetaG_FD_104722 | JGI IMG/M metagenome (GOLD analysis project Ga0153980, IMG submission 104722) | Attine ant fungus gardens microbial communities from Georgia, USA - TSGA064 MetaG | ecosystem: Host-associated > Fungi > Mycelium > Unclassified | place: USA: Georgia, Magnolia Springs State... | reverse complement strand
CTGAGTCGACTCGGCATCGGTGCTGTACACCCCGCGCATAAACTGGATGGCAACGACCTCGCCGTTTTTTACGGTGACGGTGCGGTCCGGCAGGCGGGAGGCGTCACTGGTCAGCACCTGTCCCGCACGCTGAGCCATGCCGCCGAGAATTACGCCTCCTACAGCAGTAGGATCGGGCAGCCCGGGACGGGCGGTGACGGCGTTAAAGCCGTTGCTCAGCAGCTGCGTGTTGGACTGCGCGTAAAGCTGCCCCGCTTCGCCGGTTCCTCCGAAGATTGAGGGCAGCACGACGCGGCGGAAATAATGATGGTCAACGTCAGAGGCGATGTTGGCCACGAGCGTATCGTCCTGCAACGCGTAGGCGTCCACCTTATAGTCCTGTCCGTTTAGTGCCATTGTGGTGAAGTGAATGATGACGCCGTCCCCGGACAGCTTCGCCCCTTCGGGGGCCTTCAGCACCGCGCCCGCGTACTGGCCCGTTGTGATGCGCCCCAGCACCGGCGTGGTGCCGTTATCGGAATTTATTCCGGTGTAAATCTCACCCGGACCGCGCCAGTAAGGCGCGACAACGACAGAAGCCGGCGGTGTGTTTGCCGCGTTCTGACGGCTGCGCGCGGCGGCCTGTTGCACATAGCTGCCGGGCAGCGAGTCGCGCCAGTCCGTCCATCCCCCATCCTTACCGCCCAGCACCTGCGCCGGGGGCAGCTCACCCGCTTTGGTCTCCGCCTGCATCTTTGTCAGCAAAGCAGCCAGTGACTTTTGCCGTGCCTCCGCCAGGGCCTTTTCCTGCTCCGGCGTGCGCCCGCTGCTCTGCGGGCGGGGGAGCGTTTGCGCCACCGTCACCGGTGCCGCCTTTGGCGGCTCAGCAGACGTCGTCACGTCCTGCTGCATCGGAATGCTGGCGATAAAGCTCTGGTTCGAGGCCGCCGCCGTCTGCGCCCCGCGGGCGTTGTTTTCGCGCAGCAGCTCGCGGTAGGCCGGCTGCTCCTGCGCGCGGGTCTGGGTGGTGCCCGTGACGCGGGTCAGGTCCACGCGGGAGACGGCGGGCGGCGGCGTCGCCAGCCAGCTCCACAGCGCGTAGCCGCCGCCCACCACCCCCACGACAGCGCCAAAAACCAGGCCCATCATCAGGCGGATGTTGTTGCCGCCGGTGTTCTGTTGATCGCTCATGATTACTCCAGGGCAATGCTGAGGGCTTCGGTACGCCCGTCAACTGAGAAGGCCACGCGCGGCGTCAACGGCAGCTTCCACAGGTGCGTGCCGTCGGCGGAAGAGAGCGTGGTGTCAAACTCGTCGCGGATGTCCGCGCGCGAGCGGATGTAGAGGTCGTCGCCCTGCTGCCATACCGCCGTATCCGGCACGCTGCCGGTTGTCTTCAGGCGCCTCGCACCCGATGGCGGAACGCCGTCCAGAAACGCCTGCAGCACGTCGTCGTGCAGGCCGATGCGAGAGGGGCCCGGCGCGTCGGGTGCCGCCCCCGGACCGCGGCGGGGTATGCGCAGGTCAAGACGCGCGTCCACCGTCCAGGTCTTCTTCGCGGTGTCGGCCTCGCCGCTCATCACGCTTATCTGCAGCGGCACCGGCAGGCCTTCCAGCCCCACGGTAATGAGCGTGTTCACGAAGTCGCGCTTTGCGGTGATGACCATAAAGGACATGCCCGGTATCCACTTCACGTCGATGTCCGGCGAGCCGCTCACCGGGTCCCCGAGAATTTTCCAGGGGGCGCCGGTGCTGTCGATAAAGCTCACCGTGGCGGGCCAGTTCACCGCGGTGCGCACCAGCGGCAGGCTCGCGCCCGGCTGCAGGCTCACGGTCTGCGCGGTGATGCGCGGCACCGCCGTGATGCCCGGCGTGGCCAGAGCCCGGTTCTGCTCGGTCTGCTGCGCGCGCAGCTGACGGATTTCATCCGGCGTCAGCGGGGCGATGGTCGCCTGCGCCTGATCGTAAGACACCGATGACGGCGGCGGCAGCGCCTGTCCGGGCAGCGGACCTGCAGCGGCAGGCGTGCCCGCTGCCTGAGCAGATGCGGCCTGACCGGTGGCTGCACCGCCACTGGCGGACGCGGTGGATCGCCACCCGCCGTCGGTACCGGCCGCCGGGGAGGCCCCCGCTGACGTGGCGGCACCCGCGCTGCCGCAAAGCGCCAGCCACAGGGCCAGCGTGCGAAAGTTGCTCATAGGATTATCCTGCGTTGTTGGTGATGGTCTGTGTGACCTCAAGCCCGCGCGGCTTGAGGCGCACGTCGGCCTGCTGAATGCGCAGCGTGAAGATGTAGCGCAGCGGCGGGCTGCTGCTGTTCTGCCCCTGCAGGCGCATCGTGACGGGATACTGGAACTCCCACGTGTAGCGCCCTCCGATGACGCCGCGGCGGGTAATGACGCCCGGCTCTACGGTGTTGGTGAGGTTCATGCGCTTGTCCTTCACCAGTGACAGGATGTTGGAGCCGGTGGTCAGCGCCTGGTTGTAGCCGGTAAAGCCCTCTTCAGAGAAGTCCGGCGACGCCGCCGTCATCTGGTCGCGGTAGTGCACGAAGTCCAGGGTGAAGGCCTTGCTGATGGTCTCGGCGCCGAACTGACGCACGTCGCTCTCGCTCCACACCGGCTTGTCCGTCGGGTAAAACGGCGTGATGCGCCCGTTTTCGGTGGCCACGTAGTGCCCGGGCATGTTGAGCAGCACATAAATCAGCACGCCGATGGTAATCGCCTGAATCCCGTTAACGATGAGGCTCCAGACGGCGACTGTCAGGCAGCGGTGTGCAAACCGGGCGCCAAGCGTTCGCTCGTGCTGGGCGTGTACCGCGTGCTCGTAAATATTCGGGTCGGTCAGGACCACGGCCGCCTCCTCAGGCGGCACTGCGGGTTGGGGGTTCTGCATGCGATGTTCCTTACAGGCCGTAGGACTGCCACGGGTCGATACTGGTGGGCAGGTTGCTGTTGATTTTGTCCGTCAGCGCCCCGCAGACCTTCTCTGACGCCTGATTCATGATGTCCTGCAGGCTCGGCAGGTTGGGCAGGCTGATGGAGATATTGCGGATGCCGGACAGGCAGTTCTGCAGCTGATCGGACGTCTGGCTCTCGCGGGCCGCCCACGCGTCGCTGGCCTTCTTCGCTGCGTTATAGCCCGCCTCGCTGCCTGTCTGCGCCGCGCTGCCCGCGCGGCAGGTCGCGGCGCCGGCACCAAAGGCGGTGCAGCAGAAAAAGACCGCCACAAGGGCGGTCGCTGTTTTGTTTGTCATGTGAAGTCTCCGGATGGGTCGATTACTGGGCCGGCCGCCGCGGCGTGGCCGGTGCTGCCTGTGGTGCTGCTGCCGGCTGGTCCTTTACCCAGCCTGACTCCGCTTTGTAGCGTTCGTCGTATCCGAGGCGGGCGTGCAGCGCGGCGGGCAGGTCGGCGGGCGCGTCCAGCTTCGCGATGCGCGGCTGATCGTCGCCGGTAAGCTTCACCACCACGTGCTCGCGCGGCACGGGCTGGCCGTTTGAGCGGTTGATGCCGTTACCGCTGCCGATGGGCTTCGCGCCCTCCGGGGTGAGCAGGTTAATCACCATCGGCGGCGCCCCCTTGTTGTCCGGCAGGCTGACCAGAACGTGCTGATACGCACCGTCCTGCCGCACCACGCCCTGAAGGTAATGGCCGTCCCCCTGAACCAGATAGAGGTCCGGCCGGCCGTCATCGCCCCACGCCGACATCACCGCCGTGCCGGCGCGGTCGTTATGTTCCGGCCGTGGCGCCGTCAGTGGGTCGCCCGGGACACTGCTGCCCTGCCCGTCAGGCTTCAGCCAGTACAGGCCATCGGCGGGCTTCGGAGGCGCCTGCATATCGAGTCCGAGGCGGCTCACCAGCACGTGCTGTATCTGCTGGTAACGGTTCACGTCAACGGCAGAGAGCGATACCAGCTCAGTGCCGCCGGTCTGGACGCGGCTGCCGCCTGCCGGTGCCAGCGACCACTGGTTGCGGTGCGTGTCAACGCTCTTGTAATGCGTGACCCGCCCCTCATCGTTTCTCTGTGGCACCTTCACGGTGACCGGCTGCTCGCCCAGCCACTGCAGCGTGACCATGCGCCCGGGCTGCAGGTTGCTTTCGCGCAGCAGGCCTGCCAGCTCTTTACCCCAGAACGTCTGAGAGCCTTCTTTCGTACGCAGCGTAATAAAGGTGCTCTCGCTGGCGTCCTTTTCAAAGCGGAAGGGAGCCTGACCGCAGGCGGTAACTTTACCGGTGATGGGCTCGCGGGCCTTTTCTGCCGGAGTGTGCACCTCAGCCGAAATCCGCGGGGCGGCAGGTTCGGACGTGGTGACTGGCGGCGGTGACGCTGTCACGGGTTGTGCCGCCTGCTGAGGCGCGCCAGTGGGGGCTGCGGGCGTCACCGGCGGCGCGTCAGCGGCACAGGCGGCCGGCGGGTCGCCGCGAACCGCATCGGCAGGGGCGGCGGGCGTAACGGGCTGGCCCGCAGCACGGCGGGCGGCATCCAGGTCGGCCTGCTGGCTGGCGTTCTTCATGCTCACGTCCAGCTTGTTGGCCACGATTACGCCGATCGCAAACGCCTTAAACTCATCGCTGCCAGTGAGTTCGATACGGCCCTGATAGTGATTGGCGGCGGTCAGCAGCGCGGCCAGCACTTTTTCTTCGTGCGCGCTGGCGCCTTCCGCCATGACCAGGCGGTTACCGCGGTCAATAAACGCAGGCTCGCCGTCCAGCTTGTACACAACGCTTTTGCCGTCCGGATGCCTGTCGTGCGTGATGCGGCTTAGCAGTTTATCGGTATCGATGCGGGACGATGACGCCCCGGAAGAGGCAGGGTTATCCTCGTCCTGCGGTGCCACGCGAGGCGCGCCGACCAGAATGGCGTTTTCCTCACCGAAAGCCGCCTGCGGTAAAGGTGGCGCGTCAGGACGTTGCTCCAGAGCTGCGCGCAGCTCGGCCTCCAGCGCCTCGCTTTCCTCCGATGGCCAGCGCACATTTTCAGTATCGTTACCCTGCGACCACATTTCCGTCAGCGCGATCCGCTCATTAATGAGCGCGCCCGTCCGCATGGCCAGCACGTCCGTATCCAGACTGGCCGCTTCGTCTTTCAGCGCCCGCAGGCGCTCATTGATGTCGGCTAAGCCCGCGCTGAAGTCCGGTATCTCCGTGCTGGCGGGGGCGGACTGTTCCGCGCCAGCACGCGGTGCCGGTGGTGCTTCGGATGGCTGAACGTCAGGCATGTTCGGGACAGGTACAGAATCAGCGACTGCCGCTGCAGGCTCTGCCACTGCCGGTTCAGAAACGGTCGTGGCCTCAGCTGCGGCAACAGGAGTGGTCGGTGATGCTTCTGACGCAGGCGCATCCTGAACCGGCTTTGTTGTTTCAGAAGAGGCAGAGAAGGCGTCAGAGGTGGCAGCTTGTTCTGGCCGTACCGCGTGCGCCGAAACGTCAGCGACCGTCGGGGCCGCTTCAGCAGGTGCCGTGGCAGAGGCCTGGGACGTAGCCAGTGAGGCAACGGCTGCGGTCACCGCCCGGCCTTCCGTCTCGCCGGCGGCCAGGTCAAGGCGCCCGAACGCCGCCCAGGATGACTGAACGTCTGCGGACGACTGCTGACCGGACAACTCGGCGCGGCGCAGATCGTTGCGCACCTCACGTAGCGCCTTTTCCAGCTGCGGACGCGACAGCTCGCCGTCCGCCAGGCGGGTATAAAGCGACTGGATCTGAGCCGGAATGGTTCGCACATCTGACTGGCCGCTGCTGCGCAGAGACAGCGTGGTGTCGCTGTCCTTCAGGCCCGCAGCGCTCAGCGCGCGGCTTAACATGCCGGGACGCTCGCTGACTGCCAGCCCGCCACCGGTCAGTCTGTCAAACACCGCCTGCGTTTCGCTGACGTAAGCGTCGTTGTAGGTCCCGGACTCGCGCACCTGGCTGAGTTCGCGCTGCAGGCGATCGGCGGTGTCCTGAAACGCCCCCGGGGTAATGCTGCCCTGAATCAGGGCAGACAGCGCTCCGCGCAGCTCGCCCTGAATAGCCGGCGGCGCGCGCAGGATATCAGCCTCAGCCGCCGCTGCGGGTGCCGGTTGCGGGTCGGGGACGACAGGCGCCTCTGCCACGGCAGGCGCCGGGACGACCGGCTCTGGCACGGCGGTGGCGTCTGCTGAAGCGGCAGGAACCGGCTGCGGTGCTTCGGGTGACGTAGCGGGCAAATCATTGCCACCGGCGGCCGGTGCGGCTGGCGCCGCAGATTCAGGCTGCTGCGCCTTCAGGATGCGGTAAACGCTGGTCTGCCCGATGCCGAGCTGCTTCGCAATCTGCGCAGGCTTCAGCCCCTCATCGCGCAGCTTCAGAATTTCACCCGTTTTCTCTTTGGCCGTGCCCGGGCGGCGTGCCGGAGTGGAGTCCGCTGCAGCGTCCAAAGACGCGGCAGGTACTTTATCCGGCGCAGGCTGTGCGTCGTCAGGTATGGCCATGACGTTTTCCTTATAGTTAAGGCCGGCAAGGGCCTGATTGATTTGCGGCAGGAGATCAGCCCGGAGGGCCTCAGTACCGCGGGACTGGTGCACATCGTTGAAATCGGTCAGGCCTGCGTCGCGCTCTGCGGCCGTAAAGTCAGGGATAATCACTTTGCCGCCGGTATTAAGCGCGGCCTGCTCACCCATCACGAGCCCGGTGTTGACCGGCTTGCTGTGGTCAAAGTCGACCATGAACAGGTGAGGGCTTTTCAGGTAGCGGGCGCTGAGCACGGTAGCCACGTTCAGCATATTCCCGGCGTCAATGGTCATCACCACCGGGCGACCGGTCACTTCGTTCAGGCTGCGCGCCGTGGCATAGCCTTCGGCGTACAGGATGGGCTCCCCGTCCGTGATCGTTCCGCCCACCACCCTGAAGTGGCCCGCCTTGGGCGCCTCGGAGAACAGGTATTTTTCGCCGTCGGGCGGGATGTACTGCAGCGTGCGGAACACACCGTCCACGTCCTGAAACGGGATAACCAGCGCACCGTTACGCGTCTGCCGGATACCGTCATCCGCCGTCACGCCCTTACGCTGAAGATAGGCGTGGTCCGGGTCGGCGGGCGGAAGGCGTTCATAGAGCGCCTTCGCTTTGGCCGTCTGCCGGGCGTGCGTGTCGGCCAGGCGTCGCGCGGAGTCATCGCGGGACTGGCGGGCAACCGCCTTCATGTGCAGACGGGCCACCGGGTCTGACTCACCGCCGGTGCCCTTCCACTTCGTGATGTCCTTGTGCGTTTTGGCGGTCCAGTAGTTGATGAACCAGCCGCCCGGCTTGCTGCCGTTCAGATAGCCGCGGTAGACGCCGTCGCCGTTGCCTTTGGGGCCGTCGGTGACCGACACGCGGTGTATCTCACCGTCCATCACCGGCAGGCCGTCAATAATCAGCCCGGCGTCGGTCAGCGCGTCCAGAAACTCCGTCTGCGGATCGCCGCCGCCACTGCGCCGCGACGGGTCCGGGAGCCAGGCCTGCAGCCGGCTCAGGTCCGCGCCCGGGCGGGCGTACCAGAGCTGTGCCTCTTTATCCCACGCGATCGCGCTGCGCCCGTCCGGGTGCTTCCCGGCGTCGGCGCGCGCGGTGTCGCGCTGGTCCGGCAGGACCGCAAGCCATACCGGGTAGTCAGCTGTACTCATGATGCCTCCTGTTACAGGGTCAGAGACGGCTACTCACCGTCGGTGTAGCGCCGGTACCACCAGGGACGGCCGCTCAGGCTCTTGCCGCGCGCAAGGCGGACCAGACGCGTCAGCAGCTCGGTAACGCCCCAGCCGAAGGCTTTCAGCAGGCGGAACACGGCGATGATGCCGGTCACGATGTAAATCGTGTTCATGGCGGGAAAGCGGAACCAGAAGAGATAAAGAAGAAACAGCCAGGCGGGGATGCCAAGAAAGTTCAGCGGGCTGCCCGCCCACCGCCAGAACCCCGGCGGGTAATCCTCTTTTTTGAATTCACTCACGCGATGCCCTCCTCAAACTCGCGGCGCTGGAGCGGCGACATCACCACCGCCAGCTCGGATTCGGCGATGCGGCCGGTGCGGAACAGCTGCCAGGCCTGATCCACGATGCGGCGCTTTTCCAGCCGGATAATGTTGTTAATGTGCGCCCCCCACTGCGACCACGGCATGCCGGCGAGCTTCTCGCGCAGATAGTAGTCGAAAAGGATGTACTCGCGCACCGCAACGCGCTTACCGTCGGTGGTGCGCAGCAGCCTCTGCACCACCACGTACTGCAGCACGCCCAGCAGCGACCAGGCCATGGCGTCGCGGCTTTCATGGGGGAACTCGTTGATGAGGCGGGGGAAAACATCGCCGGGCGAGTTGATGTGCGTGGTGGACAGCATCAGATGTCCAAGTTGACCAGCGCGGATGCCCACGTCAATGGTCTCGCGGTCGCGCATCTCTCCCACCCCGATAACCGACGGCGCGCGCCTGAGGTCCGCGCGGATACCGCTGGCAAAGTCGGGAATGTCCTTGCCGACCTGCGACTGCAGGGGCGGCAGCACGTCGCCCGACCGCCCGAGGATGAACTCGATCGGGTCTTCTTTGGTGGTGACCTTGCGGTCCGGGTCCGTGTCCAGGCAGTAGCGATAGGAGGCGGCCAGCGACGTGCTCTTGCCCGAGCCGGTGATACCGCCCCACAGCCCGATGCCCTCCGCTGGCAGGAGGTTGGCCATCAGCTCCGGCTCCAGCCCGAGACTGTCCAGCGGCGGAATGTCCGAGGGGATAACTCGCAGCGTCCAGGCAATGGTGCTGTCCTGACGCCCCGCCGTCCCCTGCAGCAGGTTCACGCGAAAGCGGATGCGCTCGCCGCGGTTCAGGCCCCAGCGGCCGGTCATGTCGCCGTCGAGCTGCATCGCGCGGTCAACGGCTACCCCGCCGCGCACCTTCGGGCGCAGCTCCGGGGTAAACACCTCGTCCATCAGCTTGGACAGGGTGTCGTCCGCTACCACGAACGGACTCGCCCTGAGCATGCGGCCGTAGCGGCCCACCACGAAATGGTTGTCGCCCTGCAGGTGTATGTCGCTCACGTTATTGTGCGCACACCACACCATAAAGCCGCGCAGCGCATCGGCGTTCAGCCCGCCACCAAAGTCGTAAAGTTCCAGTCCCAAGGCTGACATCAGCGTTTCTCCGTATTGAACACCGGCTTCCACTTCGCCTTGTCGGTGACAAAACCGGCGCGTGACTCAAGGCGACGCTCGCGGTCGCCGGTGGTGAGCTTGTTGCTGTCGCCGGTGACCGTCTGCTGACGCTCGGTGACCACCGGGGCGGTGATGAGGTTCTGACGGCGCAGCAGCACGTACTGCAGCATGCCGTTGTAGTCGCGCGTCAGGCGGTTGACGTTGGCCTCCAGCGTCTCATCGGCGCTCTGGCGCCCTTCCGCCCAGCCTTCGTTCACCGCCGCCTGCCAGATGTCTCGCTGTACGCCGTTCTCCGGTATCAGCCCGCCCACCGGCTCGTCCGGCGGCACGGTGCTGAGCCCGGCCATCAGCCAGCCCCGCCACGTCGGCGGGTTGCTCACGAAGCGCTCGGGCTGGATGATTTCGTACACGTGACTCGCGGTGCGAATCTGGTCGGGGGTGACGTGCGCCACATCCACGGCCTCGGTGATGACCGGCGGCAGCCAGCCCCGAGCGCTAATGAGGGGCCGGAAGTCATAGGTGGCGTCCAGCTGCTTCGCGCGCGCCTCCAGGTCACGCCGGAGCTCCCACGCGCGCTGCGCCTTACCCCCGCGAAAGCCGGTGGTGCGTCCGCCTTCGGTCAGCATCTGGCGGCGGTTATCGGACACGTCTGACGTGTCGCGCTCTCGCGGCGACAGGTAAGCCTCCGGACCAGGCGGCGGTGCGCCGTCCGGCCCGGGCGCGGGAGCCGCCTTCGTGAAGTGAAATCCCGCGCAGCCCGCCAGCAGCGCGGGCAGCAGCAGGACGATGAGTCGGGATTTCATCAGCGGTTCCCCCTGCCGTGGCGGGTATGAACAGCGGGCAGGGACGGCATGAACTGCAGCACCATCTGGCCGGGATAGGTGACGATCGTCGCGCGCCAGGCGGTCTGCATCTCAATCATACGCATCGCGTTGGCATAGGTGACGCCCTGCACGTCGATGTCCACGGGCAGCGGCAGTCGCACGCCCGTGTAGCTGAAGGCCTGCCCGCGCGCCCGGGCCAGCTGGCTCAGGAGCTCCACCGCATCGCCGTCCCAGCTGAAGGTCACGCGGTCGCTGTCGGCCCGGATGGACGCCACCGGCAGCGGCGTGCCGTCGTCAAGGTCGCCCTGAGTCCAGAGCTGCGTCATCTGCAGCGCTGTCCGGAGTGATGGAGTAATCTGTGCTGCAGCCGGAGTGGCTGCGTGCTGTTGCGCGGGCAGCTGGCAGCCGCACAGCAGCAGCACCGGCAGCGCGGTAATAATGCGTTTTTTCATGTTGTCTCCGGGAGTAGCCGGTTATCAGAAGGGGTGAGCAGGCGCCGCAGTTCAGCGGCCGGCCAGATGAAACAGGTGTTGTTCGGTCATAAAGCAGGCGCCGCGGGACAAAGCGGCCCGGACGCGGGGGGGCAGACCTGACCGGATAACGGACAGGGCAAAGCCCGCAGGGGAACAGGGGCCCCGCGCCGGGTGGAATATCAGGGAATGAGTCTGGACGTCAGAGCGGCCTGATCATCACCCGCCCGGGATCGTTGGCCTGCACCGCACCGGGTGGCGGCAGCCGCTTCCCGGCACAGGCCGCCCGCGCCTGTATTCGGAGCAGGTCCGTGGCGGCATGCATGAGCGCGGCCTCCCGCGTGGGCGCCGGCATCGTCAGATGATCCAGGTCAGCAAACCGCACCGTGACGGCACCGTCCGCTTCGCAAAGCTCCGCCGGGTAGGGAACGAAGAGCGCGGCAAACTTTTGAGCCTGCCGACGACGAACATCGAGCTTACTGACCAGCTGAGTTGCTCGCAGGTGCGTATACCGTCTGAGCATATTAAGGCTCTTGTGCCCAGATATAGCGGCAACCTCCATCACGTTTAGCGTACCCAGCTCAAATAACCGGCTGACCGCCTCGTGCCTGAGATCATGAAAGTGCAGGTCCTCAATACCAAGTCCTGTCACGACAATGCGCCACGCACTCTTGAACCCGTTTGAGGTATAGCTGAAAACGGGGCCGGAAACAGGACCCGCAAATTCCCTCAACACCTGACGCGCCCGGTGGGAAAGTGGTACGTCGCGCGCGGTGCCGTTCTTGGTCAGTGGCAGGTGTGCAATGCCGAGATGCAGATCAACGTGCTCCCAGCGTAAAGACAGAATTTCCCCCTGACGCATGGCCGTCTCGATCGCCAGCGTGAAGATGCCCGAAAGTTCAGCATTTCGCACACGCAGCGCGCGCCCTATTCGACGCTCCTCAGTAGAGGTCAGTCGCCGGGTTCGTCCCGATGAAGCCTGCGGTTTACGAACATGCTCAACCGGATTATGCGTGCACGTACCCCACTCTATACGCGCGATGTTATAAAGCGCCGAAAGCAGTGCCATCTCTAGCCTCACCGTGTTGGCACTGACCGGACGGCCCGTGCGATCGCTGACAGTGCTCAGTCGGTAATCCCGGTAACCCGCGATATCCACGGAGGTGATTTCATCCATATGCTTGTCCGCAATCGTTGATCGCTTCAGGACATTTATGCGGTAGAACTCCTGCATATGGCCACGCTTGTGAGCGGATACCGAGGTGCAATACTTGTCTAGCGCTCTGGATAACGTCATTTTTCTTATGCGATGTCTGGCTTTCATAGCGTCCCCCCTGAAAAAGCGGGGGACGATACCACATAATGCCTTACTGCCAATCCGGTGTGTGGAAAGGTAGCTTCAACAGCTTTAAAAACCTCACCTCGGGTGAGTGCAGTCCGCCTCAGCGAGAAAGCAAATCCTGCTTCATTGCCGATACTTCCTGGTTTTGCACTCTTTCCGGCGCGGGCGGCACCGGCCAGGATGAATTCGGTAGTGTGGAGCGCCATGCTGATGGATGGTATGCGATTACAAAACGCGGTGACTGGCCAGCCAGATATCAGTGGACTTGCTTTAAATAACGTTCTGGCGATGCATACTCATCGGATGCTTTCACCGTATACACCTATGGGTAGAACCTGAATACCCTGACTGTTCTCAGCGGCAGAGGACTGTATATAGGTCAATGTCTCCGCCCTGATTGCGCAAACCAACCATAACTGTGCCGTCCGGACACATCGCAAGACCATCGGCACCCTTTGAATCATGGTATGAAGTCTGGCCACCGTACTGGAGTGAACCCAGAGAAAACCCGGCTTTAGTCCACACACCGGATTGGCAGGAAAGTATGGCACCAGATGCATCATGGCTTATTGCTCCGGTCTGTCCGCACGAAGCCCCCGCATTATTGATCTGATCCTGACTCAGCACCCCACTGGCTGAAACGTCACCGTCCGAACGCAGGCTGCCCGCCCGCATCTGTCCGCCGGTATAAATATTCTTGTTGTTAACTGACCTTACCCAGTCGTTATCGGACATATAAAAACCGCCACCGTAGGTTTCGTTGAGCCAGCCCTTGCCGCCGCGGGTAATGATCCAGCCGTTGTTGCTACGAATATCATTATTTGCCGTGATGCCGTTGTTTGCCGTGACGTTGTTACCGGCAGTCACATTGCTATTTGCCGTGACACTGCCGCCAGCGGTGACATTCGTACCCGCCGACACCTGACCGGTAAAGGCACCTGTGGCCGCATTGACCGTACCGCCGCTGTTGATATTGTTGCCGTTCATGTCAATAGCCGTGTGCATGCGGTTCAGGTCCGGCCGGCCGGTTACCTGATAGCGGTAAAGCCTGTCGCTTTCGTCCGCGTCGGTGCCCAGCGCGTCGGCAGAGAGGTATGCGGCGAGGCGTCCCTGCTGACCGCTCAGGCCGTAATCCGCAAGCTTCGCCTGCCAGCCACCGTCCGCACCTACCGCCGTGTTGGCGGGCCACACGTACCCGCCCATCCCCTGTGTATCGGACGCTATCTGACGCAGCCCTTTGTAAGGAATTTCACTGCCGCCGGTGGTTAACACGAACGCAACCAGTTGTCCGGCCTGAGCGGGGTCTTTTGCGACCGCCAGCTGGTAGGTCTGGCCGCTGTCGTTGGTGAGCGAAAAGCCCGCGGGCAGGTAGCCCTGCGTGCGCAGCGTGGTACCGGTAATGACCACCGGACCGCCGGCGACCTGCGTCAGCAGCGTGTCACGATTGTCGCGCACGTACCGCTTGCCCGCGTCACTCACAAAGCTCAGGTGCGAGGCGGTATTCGTCCAGACCTTTTCCTGCTGCCAGCTGGCGTAACGATCGATGGCGCCGGGCGTAATGACCAGTACGATGGCCAGCGCAATGCCCGCCTGAAGCAGCATGTTGCCGCTGTGAATCGGACGTTTTTTTCGTTTCAGCAATTTCATCAGAGCACTCCCGCCAGTTGCTGGGGAAAGAAGAGGCACACACCGCACAGATAACCAAACAGCGCGGGCGCAAAGGGTTTTGACGGCTTCCGCGTAAGAAGCGCGCACAGACTGCAGAGCAGAAGGCCACCCGCCGCGGCGTACACGGCGCTGCGCCAGGGCAGCCACGCGCACAGCCCGGCCATCAGGTAGACGTCGCCGAGCCCGATGCGCTCCTCCTGCTGACGAAAGTTGGCGAGCCCGCGAACCGTCGCAGCCAGTACGAACGCCACCAGGCTTGCTATCAGTGACGCTGTCCAGGGCATCACGGCGGCGGGCAGCGCGGCGGACAGCAGGCCGCCCGCCCAGAACGACACCGTGTAGCGCATCGGGAGCCACTGGCAGCGCAGGTCCGTCAGCGTCATGGGCAGGGCCAGCACCAGCAGAACCGCACTTCGCCATATCGTGGATACCGGTAGCACCGGCAGCAGCGCCATGAGCCAGCCGGCTGTCAGTATGTAAATAAGGGCAACCGGCGTCAGCAGAGGCCACGTCAGCGGCGGCCCCTCATGCAACTGCAGAAAGCGACGGGCCCGGAAGGCCTGCAGCACGAACAGTGCCGCGCAGCCGGCGAGCCACAGCCCGACGGTCACGCTGTAAGTAAGTGAAATCATCATGTTTCCGTGTCAGGGAGTCAGCGGCGGGCCATGTAGTCGGCGTAAACTTTGCGGGCGTAAAGCATGCGGCGGGCTGTATTGTCATCGGCGAAGCCGGCGTTATAGCTGCCGAGACACTCCCAGGTGACGCCGCAGACCTGCAGGTGGCGTGCCAGTATCCATGCCCCCACCATGACGTTCAGGCAGGGTTTGGTCAGCAGGTCCTGCTCGCTCTGCAGCACGCCCATCGTACGCAGCTGAGGCACGTGCGTGGAGTTAATCTGCATCAGGCCAAAGTCACGGCTGGTGACCTGCCCTTTTTTATTGCGGTTATAGCCAATGGCACCGGGGTTGAAGCCACTTTCCACCTTGCTGATGGAGCGCAGCAGCTGCGGGTCGACGTGATACCGTGCGCCCGCCTCGTTATAGCAGAACGCCATCGCAGAGCGGGAGGCGCACAGCAGCAGTCCGCCGGCGATCAGCAGGCGGAAAAGTTTCTTCATAATGCATACCGTGAAAATGACAGAGGGCGGAAAGAAGGGGCCAGCACACAACGATCGTGCGCTGAGCCGCTCAGTGCCGGGGTTGCCCCCGGCCTGCCGTCAGGTGCTACTGGTGAAGACCAGCGTGTTGGTGCCGGTCGAGCCGCTGTCCGCCGTGCACTGCGAGCCCGCCACCGAGCTGCTGACCACGCCGCTGGTTATGCTGCCGTTAATGCTGGTCGACGCCACGTTGTTCGCGCCCGAAAGCTTCTGCGTCATCTGCGCGCAGGCCTCCTGCGGCACCTGCGTGTACGTCAGGGAAAATGCCGTGTTCTGTCCGCTGTTCGTGCTCACCGGCGTGACCGTGACGGTGCCGCCCCAGCGGTTGTTCAGCGTCGCGCTCCCGGAAGACTTGGTGCCGATAATGGCCATGCTGCCGGGCGAGCCGCCAAACTGAACGAGCGCACCGGTCATGGTGGCGGCCGAGCTGAAGTCGTACACACCGCCGGTTTTCAGCATGCTGCGCGTGTTGGTCATGATGTCGCTGACGTTGGACATCTCCTCGTTATAGTCCGTGCTTTTGAAGAGTCCCCCGCCAGAGGCATAAACAGTGACAATGATAATCATCGCCACGGCGCTGACGATAATGGCTTCTGGAAGGGTCAGAGCCCCGCGGTGAACGCCGGAACGTCCGGAACGTTTTGAAAGCAGTGACATAGGTAAATCCTCTCGGTATTGAAATCAGCGGTTGCCAATAATGGAGCTCAGGTCCTGAGTCGCCAGGAACGTGAGCAGGAGATAGCCGGCAGTGGCCAGCATGCCGACCAGCTGAAACACCTGGCAGACACGTTTGATGCGCCCGATGGCCTTTTTGAGCCACATCCTGGCGAAGTTTTCGATGTTGTCCTCGCCGCCCGGACCGGCGGTCAGGAGCATCAGACGGTCAATGGCCTCGCGTGAGGGAAACGCGTAGCCGCTGTCCGCCAGCGCCTGACCGAGGTGCTTGCCGCGCGACACCTGCCGACGTGTAGCCGTCAGGCGCTCATACATCCAGGGCGTGGCGTTGCGGCTCAGCATGTCTAGCGCCTCCTCCGTGCGCAGCTGGGCGCGCAGCAGCGCGCTGAGGTTCAGCAAAAACGACACCCCCTGCACCTCCCGGTACAGGCTCCACGGAAACATGTGGTCGAGCACCCTGCCGCGGACCGGGCCGGTGAGGCGCGGCAGTGACCAGATGACCCAGACGGTAAAGGCCCCCAGCGCTCCGCCGAGGAGATAGCGGTTATCCACGAAGAAGTGCGTAATGGCGCCGAGCCACCACATCCAGCCGGTCCAGCTGTCAGCGGGGCTCAGTTGCTCCAGACGAGGCAGAAAGCGCTCGCTCACCATCTGCATCATGTAAAACGTCCCGCCCAGTAACATGGCCGGGTAGGCCAGATTGACCAGCGCGGTAGACTTCATCTCGCCAACGCCCTTCACGACCTCAATAGCCCGCAGCAGGGCTCCCCTCAGGTCTTTGGCTACGCGCCCCGCACGCAGGATGGTGGTCTCCTGCGCCGGCACCCAGCCGGCAAGCCCCGCGTCGAGGCCCCGCCCGCGTGTGAGCGCGTGGTGCACGTCGTTCAGGCACAGCAGCACCGGATCGTTTTTACGCCGGCGCGTGCGCTGCAGGCCCGCGATGGCGTCTTCTGTTTTCTGTTTGTTCTCCAGCAGAAACGCCAGGTCTTCATACAGCGTCATGCGGTCAGTGGTGCTGAAGGTCTTCTGCCCTATCCAGCGGCCCAGCCCCTCAGAGCGGGTACTGCCCGTGGCAAGCGAGGCCTTCAGCCAGCCCCGCAGCCGGTTAAGCAGGTCACTCATGGCCACCTCCGCTGAGAAACGCCTGGACGGCTTCCGGCGGCAGCAGGTTCAGGGCATCCTCGTCCAGTGGGCTCATTTTGTCCGCATCCAGCGGGTCAACCTCACCGGCCGCAATGTAGCGCTGCAGGTGCGCGCCGCGTGTGATGCCGTTCATGTGATGCACCCAGTAGCTGCGTGCGGCAAGCTTGCCGTGCACACGGTAGAGCTGCATAAAGCGGGCGTCAGGGCGGATGACCTCGGCAATGACCTTACGTCCCGTGATGCCGTGCCAGCAGCCCGGCGCGCTGCAGCCGTCGTAATGACGAAACGCCACGGTGTCAGTTTTGCAGTACGTTTCGACCAGCTCGCGATCGTCTTCGGACAGGGTTTCCCTGACGTCGGCCCAGCGCTTTTTGCAGGCCGGACAGAGCATCTGCACCAGGCGCTGGGCAATCAGCCCGATAACCACCTGCGGATCCATCACCATGCCCGGCGCGATGCCCAGCGTATCGGTGAGGCGATCGATAATGCCCGTCGCGTCGTTGGCGTGCGTGGTCGTCTCGACGAGCGTGCCGCTCTTGGCCTCGCTGATGCTGGCATTAGCCGACCAGGTATCGCGGATTTCGCCTACCACCGCGGCGTTATAATCAAGTCGCTTGAGCGCCGAAAGTCGCCGCTGCCACGCGCGGGTGACGGAGTCGGGGTCGTTGCGATCGGCAATGATGGTGGTCTGTACGGCGCCCGGCACCTTGCCCTCGACCGGGTCCTCCACCGTTATCAGCCGGCGCTTGCCGCCGGTGAGGTCAACGTACATTTTACAAAAGGTGCGCAGCGTGGTGCTTTTACCCGACCCGGTCGGGCCGGCGGTGATGATCAGCCCCTCCGGTCGGCGCAGCATGCGGTTGATAAGCTTCTGCTGCTCCGGCAGGTAGCCCAGCGCGTCGAGTGAAGGAATGTCCTCGCTCTCATCCAGAATCACGCGCAGCACCACGTAGAGGCCGGATTCGGTGGGCACGGCCGAGTAGCGCGCAGCGTACAGGCCCAGCGCCTTCACGAACTCGTTGCGCAGGCGCCCGTCCTGCTCGTCCGTCTCACTGAACTGCTGCGGCGCCGCGTCGCACATCGACATCACGATTGTCGCGGCGAGGCTCATGCCCTCTTCAATGGACAGTTCAGCCTGCAGCGCCAGGTCGCCGTGGATGCGGAACACCACGGCGGTCAGGTTCTCCATGCCAATCAGGATATGAATGTCCGACGCGTGGGCCTCGCCCGCGCGACGCATAAAATCCACGACCTTATTCTGCTCCGGCGACCAGCTGCCGGTGGCGCCGGTCACCCCGGCGCGCTGCAGCTGATGCCGCCGCAGCTCGCCCAGGTGCACGTGCTCCACGTTCAGACGCGGATACTGGCGCATCGCGCGGGCGATGTCGGACTGAACGGCCGGATCCGCGCGGTGCTCGGTGGACACGTACAGCCGCCCCTGCTCCGGGTTGCTGTTGTCCAGGTGCAGCCAGTTCACGGTACTTTCGGTAAATTCCATGACGCTTACCCCGCAAAAGCCAGTGACACGAGGCCGCCGCCGGCGCTGCTGACGGTGACCTCGCTGAAGGTGATTTTCGTGACCGTCCACCCGGTGCCCGGGATACGGCTGCCCGCCTGCACCCGCACCTCGTTGCCGCCGTCAAGCCGCAGGGTGGCGGAGAGCTGCTGGCCGCCGGAGATTTCCACAATCAGCGGCGGTGCCTTGCTTTCCTGTGCCGGCTTCGCGTCGGCATTGTCTTTCACCGGTGCCGCCGGCTGCGGGTTGAACGGGCCGCCCAGCACCGCGTCGTAGCCATTTTTCTGCAGCTCGTTAAACGCCTTGGCCTGCGCCAGCTGCGCCTCATACAGCAGAGTTTTGGCCTGAATGTCCTCCAGGCGTCCCATGCTGTTGTCCCGCCCACCGGTGTCGGTGACGACAACCGTGGCGGCCGGCGCGAGGCCGGACGACGGTGCTTCGTTTCTGGCCACGCCCTGCGGGCTGAGGCCATCCGGTGCTGCCGGGGCGGCCACGGCCATCTGGCCGCTGATCAGCGCGGGCAGCAGCAGGTAACGCCACTTATTTCTCTGCATAGAGTGTTCCTTCCAGGGTATAGGTCAGCCGACTGCTGTGCAGTTCGGCCTTCACGGAACTCAGCCGCAGCCCGTTACCCGGAAAGCGCGATGCGTCAAACAGCCGGTCCGGCGGGATATCGGTGATAAAGGTGAAGCTGTAACGCTTCCACGGCAGCGGGATATGGTCCTGCCCGACCGTCTGTGTCAGCAAGATGGGCTCGCTGAAGCGCAGGCTGGCCCGCAGGCGCTGCGCGTAGCTGGTCATGCGCCGCAGCTGCTCGTCCCCGGGCAGCAGCGTTTCGGCCGGTGCAGTGGCAAAGTGGACAACCTCCTTGTATGACGCGTCGTCGGACGGCCCGGGCATGTTGAACACGGCCTGCGTCCCAGCCCCGTAAAGCTGCGGCAACCGTGCGGCAAAATCCCCCACCGTGCCGCCATCGGGCAGGGCGTAGTGAAGCGTGAGCTGTCCGGCGGCCTCGCACGTTGCCTGGCGGAATACCCAGCCGGCGATTGACAGCGGCGCCTGACGCCACTGTTTCACGCACGCGCTGAGCATCCCCGAAAAGTCAGGCTGGCCGCCCCACGGCCGGGCGAGGCTGCCCGGCTTAGCCGCCGCGGCGGCTTTAGCCCGGACGAGCTCGGCCTGCACCCAGGCATCGTGTTCGGCCTTTTTCCTGGCCTCCAGCCAGTGGTTGCCATACCAGAGCGCGACGGCGCACACCGCGCCCAGCAGCAGCAGGCGGGAGGCCGTGCGGCTGTCGGTTTTGTGCAGCTTCGCACGCGCCGGCACGGCGGCCGGTATCAGGTCCGCAAGCGGGTCGCGGCGGGCGTCAGGCACGTCCAGCAGGCTGTCAGGATCGAACACCGTCCAGCCCGATGACGGCGCCGGCGCCGTGGTGCGGAACCGTTCGGACGCGCGCAGCACCGTGGGCGCGTCCCCCACCATGTCGCCGTAGGGAGAGGGATGGCCGCCGGTGACTGCCATAAACCAGTACTTTCCGCCGGGAAGCAGAAACACGCCCCAGCAGTCCGCGGGCACGTTGCCGAGCACCGCCGCTGCCAGCGACGCGGGCCGTTTTCCCTTCGGCAGCATGTCCGCCTCGTCGGTGAGGCAGCCCAGCCAGGTGGCCGGATCGTCGCCCGTGCCCGCCGGCAGCGCCAGCCAGTGGCTCGCCAGCTGGTCGCGGGCCTCAATGCGCATGCGCCGGCGGCCGCGCGCGGCCACCCACTGCCAGTGCAGCCCGGCGACCAGCGGGGTTTTGCCTGCGGGCACCACGCTCACCGCCGGCGCCGGCGTCAGTTCTGACGTCATAAGAGCTCCTTAACCCAGCACCACGGGCGTCACGAGGATGATAAACATGCGGCGGCTGTCGTCACCGCGCGCGCCGCCGCCCAGGCCAAAGAAGTTGTAGCTGCCTGTGCCCTGACGGTTGGCCGAGTCGCTCAGCTGCTCGTAACCGCTCAGCACCAGCGTCTGGCCGGACTGCATGATCACACGCTGGACGATGGTTTTCGGGGTGGTCTTCGCCAGCTGGGCATTCTGCCCGCCGGAGGTGAAGTCCTTGAACGTCGGGTCATCCGACATGCTGATGGAGAACTCCAGCTGCATCTTCGGTGAGTCAGGGAACAGCAGCGGCAGCGCCGTCATGTTAAAGCCGGTGGTGATGGTCGCCGTGGTGATGGAGGTGCTGGTCCCGACGTTCGCCGTCTGACTGGTGCTGATGTTCGGCACATAGTCCTGCTGGATGGCGTTCTGAACGGGCACGGCGGACAGGTTGGTGGTCAGCGCCGAGGCGGATGTCACCACGCTGAGCTTCGCCTGCTCGTCCAGCGCCTTCAGAAACGTCTGCGTACCCTCCCCCTTGCCGTCCAGAATGGCCACGCCGCCGCTCAGCGCGTCGGAGGCCGCTCCCGTAAACGGGCTGGTCAGGGACAGGCCCACGCTGCCGGTGTTCAGCACCGCATTCCAGTCGATGCCCAGCTGGTTCTGGTGCCGGTTCTCCACGCTGAAAACCTTCACCGAAATCATTACCTGACGGTTCAGCTCGCGGTTACGGTCGTCAATGTAGCGCCCGATGGCGTCCAGCACGCGCGGCGTGTCGGTCACCGTCAGCACGCCGGCGGAGAGATTCAGGCGCCCGGAGCCCGGCGTCAGCATCGACTTCACCGTATTTTCCACGTCCTTGAAGATGTTGGACTTGATGGTCGCCGTGGTGGTCTGAGTGGTGCTGTTGTCGCCGGTGCTGCCCCCGCCGCTGCCGCCGCTGGTCCCGGTGGTGGTGGTGGTGCCGCTCACCGTTTTCGACACGAAGCTCGCGTCGCTGTCCATGAAGTTAATGGCGAAGTTGCGGGTATCGAGCCAGAAAATGGCGATGTGCCCGTACTCGTAGCGCCACGACAGGCCGAGGCGCGTGGTTACGTTATCCAGCAGACCGCTAAGCGAACCGTTCCAGCTGACGCCCCGCAGGCCGCCCTCGCCCTGCGGCACGGCGACCGGCCGGCCTGTTGTCTGCCCCATGGCGGCGAGCGGCACCATCCCACTGGCGTCGGGCGCTGGCAGCGTACCCGGCATCTTCTCGGTCCGGCCGCCGGCATCACCGCCGCCGGCCATCGCGGCCTGCGCGTCCGGCGTCACCACCACCGGGATGCGGCACTGGTCGGTAATGAAGGCGCTGACGTACGCCAGCGTGACGGTGCCGGGGCGGTTAATTTTGACCGTGCAGGGAGGCAGCGCCGGGCGCTGCCCGGCCACGCCGTTAATCGGCACGGGGTTGATCCACTGCGAGGTCAGGTCGCGCACGACCTGGCCGCTGTCGAGCGCGCGTTTGTGTTCGGCGGCCTGCGCTTCGGCAGCGGCCGCTCGTTTTTCCGTGGCGCCGACACGGTCCAGCGTGCTGCAGCTGCTGGCCAGCAGGCAGAGCATTGCCGCCGCGGTCAGCCGGTGAGGTATTTTCATTACGGTATCCTGTCAGGAAAAGAGAATCAGTTGACCCACACCACGCTGCCGTCGGGAATAGCGGCGGGGACGGTGATCTGCATGTCGGCACCGGTGCCGTCGAGCAGGCGCCGGGAGGCCACCCGCCCGGCCAGCGCTGAGCGGTGTGTCTGCGTGAGCAGCGCGGACATCAGTCCGGGCTGACTGGTGCGCCAGACAAACGTCCGGCCACCGGATATGAGGTTGTTCAGGCCGGCGACGTTTTTCCAGCCGGGCAGCTGCACGTCAGTCACGCTGACGTTGTCCGCCGCGGGGTTGCTGTACCGCCAGTCGTTGATGCGGTTCATGTAGCGCACCATCTGCGCGGCCTGCAGGCTCAGCGTCTGGTCCTGCAACTGCCCCGCCTGCTGAACGGCGCGCTGGTCAGGCGTGAGCCCTGCCAGAAGCGCCCCCAAAAACAGCGCCAGCAGCCAGTACATGAACATTACTGCACCTCCTTATCGTCCACGGTCACCACGCACTGCGCGGCACGCACCCCGGCGTAAAGCGGAACCTTCGCCGTGCCGTAGAGGGTAAAGAGCCGGTTAAGCATCTCGCGGAAGCTGCCGTCAAAGTTCAACGGTGCATCCACCCGGTAGTTGGTCGGCGTGAGCCAGGCGATGGTCCAGGTTTTGATGCCCGGTACGGCACAGGTCTCCGCGGCACCTTGGGTGTAGAGCCAGTCCTTCACAGTGCTGCCCGTCTCGATGCGCCAGTGCCGCAGCTGAACGGCGGCAGGCGCGATAGCCGGCGCGGCGGGGATGCGGGATGCCGGTGGGGCTGAGACTGGGGCAGCACCTTTATCACCGTGGAACGGATTACGGCCGGTAGCCGGCGATGGTACTTTCACCGTGCCGGCTGCTGTAGCCTTCGCGGGCGCAGCGGGCGGCACCGGTGGCGACACGTTCTTACCAGACGCTGGCGCGTTCTGCGCCCGCTGCGCCGGTTCAACGGTCACCGTCCGGGTCTTGTCGTTCAGGGTGATCTTCAGCCCGTGCGGCGCCAGCATCTTGTCGGCGACGTACTGCCAGCGATCGTTACCCGTCCAGCGCCACAGCTCTGGCGCGTCAGCAGAGACCGCCTTATCGAATGTCACGGTATGTCCGGGCGGCACGATTTTGCGCAGGGCCGCGCGCATCGTGGGGGCCGCGCCGTCCTGCCGGATAAAGCCGTCGGCCGGCCCGGTGCCCG
>Ga0153980_1000311_pt1 | contig 22769 bp, 23 predicted proteins | sample TSGA064MetaG_FD_104722 | JGI IMG/M metagenome (GOLD analysis project Ga0153980, IMG submission 104722) | Attine ant fungus gardens microbial communities from Georgia, USA - TSGA064 MetaG | ecosystem: Host-associated > Fungi > Mycelium > Unclassified | place: USA: Georgia, Magnolia Springs State... | reverse complement strand
GGCTTTAGCGCGGTGGTCCCACCTGACCCCATGCCGAACTCAGAAGTGAAACGCCGTAGCGCCGATGGTAGTGTGGGGTCTCCCCATGCGAGAGTAGGGAACTGCCAGGCATCAATTTAGAGCAGTAGATGTGTGTTAACCATCTTCGCTCAGACCTCCCCGGTGACGTGGGAAGGGCGAAACATCTGATATCAGAAGCAACATTCTGAGTTCAGTACAGAATCGGTGGAGCGGTAGTTCAGTTGGTTAGAATACCTGCCTGTCACGCAGGGGGTCGCGGGTTCGAGCCCCGTCCGTTCCGCCACTTATTATAATGCCCTGAGTTAACAGCTCAGGGCATTTTTTTTGCTCAAAACTCTCTGCTTTTCCCGTTTAGCCTTGATAAATTAAGGCCCCAATCGCTAACAGGCGGGCAGGAGCCTTTAATTTACCCTGCCAACCGGCCTGGTTTTTAGCCATTCGCTGACGAAATCGATAAATGAACTAACGCGCGCGTTAACGGAACGGTCGCCGTAATAGACAGCGTTAAAAGGCATATCAACCGGTACCAGCCGATCCGCCAGTAGTTCAACTAATGTTCCCTCTCTGAGATCCCTGTCAATCATGAAATCTGACAGGCAGGCGATGCCGTTGCCGGTGAGACAAAGCTGCCGGAGGGTTTCACCATTGTTTGACGTGCTGGCTGGGGTAATGTCATAAAGCTGCCCGTCTGGCATAGCCAATGGCCAGCGGTTAAGGCTCTGCGGCTCAACAAAGCCCAGGCAGGGATAGTGAACAAGATCTGCTGCGACTTGCGGTACGCCATTCTGCTGCACAAAAGCCGGGCTGGCGACGATCTTCCTACGGCTATTAAAAAGGAGGCGTGCACGAAGGCTGGAATCGGTAAGATTGCCCGCGCGGATGGCGACATCCACTTTACGTTCAATCAGGTTGATAAAGGTTTCTGATGACACCAGAGAGAGCGTAATTTCCGGATAGCGTTCACGAAAAGGCTTAATCATCGGCATCAGTAAATGCAGTACAACTGGCGTAGCCGCATCAATGCGCAGATAACCCTGTGGCATTTTCTTACGCTCTGCCAGCTCGTTCTCTGCCGCCGCCATCTCCTGCAAAATAGCCTGTACCCGCTTAAAGTAGGCTTCGCCTTCCTGAGTCAGCTTTATCTGTCTGGTGGTACGCGTAAGCAGTTCGACCTCAAGCTTATTTTCCAGCCTCTTTACCGTACGACTGACAACGGAATTAGCCATTTTCAATTTTTCAGCAGCCCGACTGAAGCTGCCGCTTTCCACTACGGCGACAAAAATCGCCAGTTCCTCAGAGTGTGCCTTCATTACCGCTTCCTGTACAAACTTACCGTTATTTTGCGATAAAGAGCGTCATTAAAGCATGGGGTGATCCCGTATACCAGACGGCTTTAGCGCTTACCCTCTTTCTGGTAACAGCAACAGGGTAAAAAATATGCGCCAGGCTGGCCCGATCAACGATGCTTATCTTCAATTGGCACTTATTAGTCCCCTCTGATTGAAACCCGGCCATAAAGTCCCTATAACTGGAAGATACTATTAGTTAACATGCAGAGGTCAGACGGTAAAGTGCGCAAAAAAACCTATGCCATGAGATATGTAGCAGGTCAGCCAGCGGAGCGTATTTTTCCGCCGGGCGCGATGTTACACATGGGAAAAGCGTTACCCGCTGGCGCGCCGCTGACAACCCAGCCAACGTTACACGTGCTCGTCTGGAATATATTTAAACAGCAGCGCGCGGAATGGCTGTCAGTGCTGCAGAATTTTGGTAAGGACGCGCAGCTGGTTTTACTCCAGGAAGCCCAGACCACGCCGGAGCTGATTCGGTTTGCTACCAGCAATTATCTGGCTGCCGATCAGGTTCCCGCTTTCGTACTGCCGCAGCATCCTTCCGGGGTGATGACGCTGGCTTCTGCGCATCCTGTCTACTGCTATCCTTTGCGCGAGCGCGAGCCGCTGTTGCGTCTGGCAAAATCCGCGCTGGTAACGGCTTATCCTTTACCCGGCAATAAAATGCTGATGGTCGTCAATATCCACGCTGTAAATTTCAGCCTGGGAATCGATGTCTATAGCAAGCAGCTTGGCCCTATCGGCGAACAAATCATTCACCATAAGGGGCCGGTAATTATGGCTGGGGATTTCAACGCCTGGAGCCGCCAGCGTATTAATGCACTTTACGCTTTTGCTCACAACATGGGTTTAAAAGAGGTGAATTTTACTGACGATCACCGTCGTAAAGCGTTTGGTCGCCCGCTCGACTTCGTCTTTTATCGCGATATGACAGTGACAGAGGCTTCTGTACTGGTGACACGCGCTTCCGATCACAATCCGCTACTGGTTGAGTTTACGCCTTAACGATATAAAGCAGCTAAGCCGATACCAGGGCAATAGCGCGTACCGGCGAAGCTGACCCTCCTTTAATACGCAAGGGCAGCGCGATGAAAGTAAAAGCCGTCGGCAAAAGGTAAAGGTTCGCCAGGCTTTCAATAATCAGTCCGCCCGCACCCAGCACGGCCTGATGCGCCGGATAGTCTGCGCTATTACAACAGTCCAGCGACATCGAATCCGTACCAAATACCGTTACGCCTTTATCCAGAAGATAATTTGCGCCATCGCCGGAAAGTCCCGCCCAGCCAGACATAAAGTCGTTATGATCGGGACGGAGCCGCCATTTTTTATCATAGCCGGTACGAAATAAAACAATGTCTTTGGCTGCAATTTCACCATGTTGGGCCTCCCATTCCACAATTGCGGCATGGGTAATTTCACTGTCCTCCGGCAAATGTGCCATATCCAGACAGCGACCATGCCCCATCAATTGACGAATATTGATCGCGTCAATGCTTTTGCCTTGTTCTATAAAATGCACCGGTGCGTCTATATGTGTGCCGCAGTGATCGCCCAGGCTAAGCTGGCAGTTGTAATTGCCGTCAGCCGCTGCAAAATCTTCCGCGCTGTTAAGAAAAAAGCGGCCATCGCCGGGCCATACCGGCATTCGCTCTTCATAGAGATGGTTTAATTCAATCAGGCGATGCTGGTTCAGCAGCGTAACTAAATCGTTAGTCATGGCGTTCCCCTTATGAAGCTAAGAGACGCAGTAAAGCACAGCTGAAAAGGGCAGGGAACGGCAGGCATAAAAAAACCAGTCCGAAGACTGGTTTTTTAAAATGATGCGTTAGCTATCGGGCGTACTGTCGTTATTCACGAACAGCGTGAGCCTGTCACCGGGCTGAATATTTGCCGAACCGCCGCTGTTCCAGCGCAGCAGATCTCGCGTATTCACACCATGACGTCTTGCGATGCTGGCCAGAGAATCACCTTTACGAACTTTATAGGTGATGCTGTTGCCATTATCGGCCAGTTTGGTCGCGTTCTCGCTGCCAACCAGGCTTAGCGTCTGTCCCGGTTTAATCACGCCACCGCGCAGGTTATTCGCCTGCTGGAGCGTCTTCACCGAAACGTTCAGGCGTTTGGCAATACCTGACAGCGTGTCGCCATTTTGCACCTTATAAGATGTCGTCGCGCTCGCCAGAGCCGTTGGCTGTACCGCTGCGATATCGCCCGTTGCCAGGGAGTTACGCAACTGCGCTACATGCGACTTCGGCACCATAATGTAATGCGGGCCGTTTGGTGCCGTCATTCCACGCTTATAGCCAGTATTAAAGCTTTTCAGCTTGCTCAGCGACATGCCGGCCATTTCCGCCGCCTGCGTCAGCTCTATCTGCTGTCCTACCTCAACGCGGGCCAGTGCTCGGGTCTCGTTAGGTTCTGGTAAGCGAATACCATAACGCTTGTTGTTTTTGAGCAGCTCGCTTAATGCCAGCATTTTCGGTACGTAAACCGTCGTTTCGCGCGGCAGAGAAAGTGACCAGAAATCGGTTGGCTTTCCGCGTGCCTTGTTGTTCTTTATGGCTTTCAGCACGCGTCCTTCACCGCTGTTATAAGCCGCGACGGTTAATAACCAGTCGCCGCCAAACATGCCGTTCAGGCGCTGCATCATGTCCAGCGCCACTTTGGTTGACGCGACGATATCGCGACGGCCATCGTACCACTGGTTCTGTTTCAAACCGTAATTACGCCCCGTTTGCGGCACAATCTGCCAGATGCCCGCGGCATTGGCAGAAGAGGTCGCATGAGGATCAAAAGCGCTCTCCACTATGGGTAATAGTACTAGTTCCATCGGCATCTTACGTTGCTTAATCTGCTCGACTATCCAGTACATATACGGCTCAGCCCGTAACGTTACATCGTGGAGATAGCTCTTGTTTCTTAAATACTTTTGTTTTTGTTCGCGTATCCGGGGGTTTTCCGGAACCTTCATCTTCAGCTCATCGCTAATGAAATTCCACAGATCCTGCTCTTGCGCCAGGCTGGTCCCGTCATCCTGCCAACGTGGGGATAACAACCGATCTGCGTTCTGACTGCTCTGTGCTGAAGACAAACTCTGTGCATGCTGTTCAGGTGCATCGTGCTTTGACGCCTGGCACCCAACCAGCAAGACCGAGGCGAGTAATATCGCTTTAGCCTTCATGTGTGTGTCATTGTTCGCTTAAAAGACGAGCAACTATACGTGCTCGCCCCGGACAACACAACCCGAAAAATTAAAAATGGTCTTTCTTCTCGCGTAGAGTTGCAAATACTTGCCATTCATGTTGCGGAGGTGTTTCGTACCCAATAACTTTTTGTAATTCATGCTGTTGCGTACGCAGAAAAATATTTTTTTGCCGCTCTGAAGCCAGCGTTACGGGCAAGGAAACCTCGTTTTTTGCGCGTAACTCCTTAATTTTATGATAATAGGCGGTAATCTCCCGATCCTGTGGCAGAAGCGTAGCGGCAAACTTCATATTAGATAAAGTATATTCATGCGCGCAACAAATTAGCGTCTCGGCGGGAAGTTCATTAATCTTTTGAAATGATTGAAACATTTGTTCAGGAGTGCCTTCGAAAAGCCTGCCGCAGCCGCCTGAAAACAGGGTGTCACCACAGAAAAGGTAAGGTTTACTGTAGTATGAGATATGTCCTAAAGTGTGACCCGGCGTAGCAATAATAGTAAATTCGAGACCCAAAATAGCGACCTTATCGCCTTCACTAACGATCCGGTTCGCTCCTTTATCTTGTGTCTCTTCGGGACCAAACACCACCAGAGAAGGGTAATTTTTCAGAAGTTCTTTTACGCCGCCAACGTGGTCCTGGTGGTGATGTGTAAGCAGAATCGCCACCGGCTGCCACTGGTGCTCTTTCAGCGCTGCCAGAACGGGAGCCGCCTCGCCCGGATCAACAATCAGGCACTGGCCCTGCTCGTTATTTAATGTCCAGATGTAGTTATCCTGAAAAGCAGGAATGCTGGTAAGATTCATTATCGCCTCGTTAGCCCGATCGCAATGGAAAGAAGATGGTAAAGCATGAAGCCCGCTAAAACACGCCATATTCGTCACGTGCCGCAAACCTGGGAAGAGATGCCCTGGGGAGAATATTACCGTGACGCGCTAACTCGCCATTTGCAGCCCTGTCTCGGCAAGATGTACGGCTTTCATCTGCTGAAAGTGGGGCAGCTTAGTGCAGAAATCAACACGGAACACTGCGCTATTTCGCATCAGGTTAACGTGGGTTTGAGCGGTAGCAATCTTCAGGTAGTAGCCGAACCGGGCAGTTTACCGTTTGAATCAAAATCGGTAGATGCCTGCCTGTTGGCCCACTGTCTGGCCTGGAGCGACGATCCGCATCGCATACTGCGCGAAGTCGATCGCGTGCTGATTGACGATGGCTGGATGATTATCAGCGGCTTCAATCCGTTTAGCGTATTAGGCATCGGCAAGCTGGTTCCGGGGCTGCATCGGCGTATTCCCTGGAACAGCCGTATGTTTACCCAGATGAGGCTGATGGACTGGCTGAGCTTGCTGAATTATGAGGTTATCCAGCGCACGCGGTTTCAGGTGCTGCCATGGAACCGGCAAGGCGGCAAGGTCATCAGCACCCATTTTCCGGCGCTTGGCTGCCTGAGCATCGTGGTTGCACGCAAAAGGACTTTTCCGTTAATTATGAACCCGGCAAAAAAAGCGGCGGCGCAAAGAAGGCTGAGTCCAGCCGTTGGCGCAACCAGCAGGATGCGCCAGCGCCATCAGGATTCGGACTGATAGCCAACATCTTCAAAGGACGGGCTGCCCGCTGCGGCGCGCGCCAGCTCGTCACAGCGCTCGTTTTCGACGTGGCCCGCGTGGCCTTTTACCCATTCCCATTTAATCTGGTGATGGCTAAGCGCCGTGTCCAGCCGTTTCCACAAATCGACATTTTTAACGGGCTTTTTATCTGCCGTTTTCCAGCCGCGCTTTTTCCAGTTATGGATCCAGCTGGTAATCCCCTGACGGACGTACTGGCTGTCGGTACTCAGCACCACTTCACACTGCTGGGTTAATGCCTCCAGCGCCACGATAGCGGCCATCAGCTCCATGCGATTATTGGTTGTCAGGAAATAACCGGCGCTGAAGGTTTTTTCATGTTCGCCATAGCGTAAAATGGCCCCGTAGCCGCCAGGGCCGGGGTTACCAAGACAAGAACCGTCGGTGAAAATTTCTACCTGTTTAGGCATCTCTGGTAGACTCTCTGTTGAAAAACGCCAAGTCTGACATAAACGGGTCCTATGAGCACAGTAAATACAACGCGGCAGATCGTTCTCGATACTGAAACAACCGGTATGAACATGATCGGGGTGCACTATGAGGGGCACCGCATCATTGAAATTGGTGCCGTTGAGGTCGTAAACCGTCGTCTCACCGGCAATAACTTCCACGTTTATCTCAAGCCGGATCGCCTGGTCGATCCCGAAGCCTTTGGCGTGCACGGCATTGCCGATGAGTTTCTGGCCGATAAGCCTACTTTTGCCGAGATTGCTGACGATTTCCTGGCCTATATAGAAGGGGCTGAGCTGGTCATCCATAACGCCTCGTTCGATATTGGCTTTATGGATTATGAATTCGGCAAGCTTGGCCGCAATATCCCCAAAACGGAAACCTTCTGCCAGATAACCGACAGCCTGGCGATGGCGCGCAAGCTCTTTCCCGGCAAGCGTAACAGTCTGGATGCGCTTTGCTCGCGTTATGAAATAGACAACAGCAAGCGAACGCTGCACGGCGCACTGCTCGACTCCGAAATTTTGGCCGAAGTTTTCCTGACCATGACCGGCGGGCAAACCTCGTTAAAATTTTCGATGGAAGGGGACAGGCAGGAGCAAAGCAACGACGAGGCGATTTATCGCATCACGCGTCCTGCTTCCGGATTACGCGTGGTAACCGCGACGGAAGAAGAAGTCGCCGACCATGAATCGCGGCTCGATCTGGTAATGAAAAAGGGCGGAAGCTGCCTGTGGCGCGCCTGAAAACGCCGAAACGCGCAAGAAAAATACGGGAAGATGAAAAAACAGGCAGTCGGTAAAGGCGTCAAAGAAAAAGCATTGACGGAACCCAAAGCTCACCGTAATATTCGCCCCGTTCCCGACGGGGAACAAAGCGCGGAGCGGTAGTTCAGTTGGTTAGAATACCTGCCTGTCACGCAGGGGGTCGCGGGTTCGAGCCCCGTCCGTTCCGCCAAGTATCCGGAAAGCCTGATGCAGAAATGCATCAGGCTTTCGTCATTTCAGCGGCGCTAAAATATCGCCATCCTTCCTTACCCAGCACTCCCCCGAAGCGTTTAAGGTACTTCTCCGGTACGCAGGACAATATTGTCGCCCGTGCAGAACAGAGAATCAGCGTTGTGTTAACGCCGCTTTTGTCTTATTGCTTCTGCACCACGACGCGACTGGCATACTGCTGAGCGCCTTCGCGTGCCAGCCAGCGATAGCAACCTGCCGACAGCGCGACGCCAATAAACCAGCTGAAGCTGGCAACTTCGTGTAAAGCTGGCGTAAAGCTCACAACCAGCCCAATCAGTACCGAAGGTACCAGCGCGGCAATCGCTTTTAGATTAAAGCCGCCGCGATACCAGTATTTCCCCTTTGGCGTATCGTCAAAAAGATCGTCGACGGAAATCTGCCCGCGCTTAATCAGATAAAAATCGCACAGTAAAATCCCAAACAGCGGGCCAATAAAAGCGCCCAGCACGTCCAGCGTATAGTGAATCAGCTCGGGCGACTGGAACAGATTCCACGGCGTCAGCAGCACCGAACCTACCGCCGCAATCATCCCTCCGGTGCGGAAACTGATTTTCTGCGGCGAACAGTTAGAAAAATCAAACGCGGGCGAAACAAAGTTAGCGACGATATTGATGCCGATAGTGGCGGTAATCATAGTCAGCAGGCCAATGGCAACGGCCAGATCGCTGCCTACGCGGCTCACCGTTTCGATAGGATCGGTAATCATATGGCCAAACAGCGACTGCGTACCGGAAACAATCACCACGGTCACTACCGAAAAAAGCAGAAAGTTAAACGGCAATCCCCAGCGATTGCCGCGGCGGATCGCCTGCATATCTTTGCCATAGCGGGCAAAGTCGCCAAAGTTAAGCAGCGGGCCGGAAAAATAGGAAACGACCAGCGCGGTGGCGGTAATCATCTGCCAGAGCTGCTCGCTGCCGCTTAGCTGCTTGCTGGAAAGCGTAAACGAAATTCCGCTAAAGCCTGTCTTGTATACAATCCATCCTGCCAGCGCCACCATCACCACATAGACTGCCGGACCGGCTACGTCGATAAAGCGCTTAATCGCCTTCATGCCGTGCCAGAAAACCAGCGCCTGGGCCAGCCACATAAAGCCGAAGCAGATCCAGCCGAGCTGGGACAAACCAAGCCAGGAAGAGTGGGTCAGCGGTATTAAGGCCGGCCAGAACTTTAGCGAGACCAGCATCAGCGCATTGGCGGCCAGATAAGTCTGGATACCATACCAGGCGAAGGCAATCAGGCCACGGATCACCGCCGGAATATTTGCACCGAAAACGCCAAAAGCCTGACGACAAACAACGGCATAAGGCACGCCGCTTATCTGGCTGGGTTTAGCTACCAGGTTAGCAAAAAACTGCACGATACAGATCCCCGCCAGCAGGCACAGCAATACCTGCCAGCTTGCCAGGCCAAGGGTAAAAAAGCTGGCCGCTACCACATAGCCGCCCATACTGTGTACGTCCGACATCCAGAAAGAGAAGATGTTGTACCAGCTCCAGTTTTGTTCGCGCGTGGGCGCCAAATCTTCATTGCACAGCCGCGGGCTGTAGCTGACGTGAACGCTATCTGCCGACGCCGGAGAAACCTTTTGACTCTTTGGCATGAAATCTGCTCCTCAACAATGCACCTGATGACCGAATGGGTTGAGAAAGTGATTGCAGGATCCAGGCCAGAATTTACATGCTCGTATACAAGGTTGCTAAATTTTGTATACGATTTGCGAGTGATAAACCTGAATGGAACAGGAAATGAAAACTGAAACCGGACTGAAAACGGCTTCCGATAAGGATGAACTTATCTTTCAGGCATTGATGAAAGCGATAGTGGAGCGTCAGCTGCTACCGGGGAGCAAACTGCCGGAAGAGGCTTTGTCAGAAGTATTTGGCGTTAGCCGCACCGGCATTCGTAAAGTGCTAACGCGCCTCGCCGCAGTGCAAATGATTACGCTCGCGCCCAAACGCGGTGCATACGTCGCCACACCCTCTGTGGAAGAGGCACAGGATATCTTCCAGACCCGCCAGCTCATTGAATGCGCCAATCTGCCAGCCGTGCTGGCACGCTGCCAGTCAACGCATCTCGTCGCGCTGGAAAAGCTGAACCGGCAGGAACAGCAGGCCCATACCGATGGCGACGGTCCGGCAGCTATCCGCCTTTCCGCTGCTTTTCATATTCAACTTCAGGCCATTTCAGGGAATCAGGTGCTGACTGAAATGGTCACGCGACTGACCCAGCGATCGTCGCTGGTGATTGCTGCCTGGGGAAAAGCGTGGCAGCAAGGTTGCCGCTGCGACGACCACGACAGATTAATCGAGCTGCTCAGGCAAAAAGCGCTGATGCCGCTTACTGAAGCCATGCAGCAACATTTCTCCCATATAGTGGCAAGCCTGCATTTTGAGCGCGGCGGTGAGATGTTGCCAGATTTTGCCAGCCTGTTTGCTGACTTTGGAGAACGCAATGAACGCTAATCGAATAATGCAGAGAGTTTTTGCCAGCCCGCATAGCCAGTTCGGAGCCAGTTATGACAACTAAGCAAATCATTCAGGTGATCAACCCTAATACCAGCCAGGCAATGACTGAAACGATCGGCGCGGCGGCTCGCTCGGTGGCGGCGCCGACTACGGAAATTTTAGCGGTTTGCCCGTCACAAGGCGTGCCGTCAATTGAAGGTCATTTTGATGAAGCTATTGCGGCGATTGGCGTACTGGAACAGGTCAAAGCCGGGCGAGAGCAGGGCGTATGTGGACACGTTATCGCCTGTTTTGGCGACCCGGGACTGCTGGCCGCGCGCGAGCTGGCCACCGGGCCGGTAGTTGGCATCGCCGAAGCCGCCATGCACCTGGCTACTCTGGTCGCCACACGTTTTTCAATTGTGACCACCTTGCCGCGCACGGTGATCATTGCGCGCCACCTGCTTCAGCAGTATGGCTTTGAGCATCAGTGCGCTGCGCTACATGCTATCAATCTCCCGGTCCTGGCGCTGGAAGATGGCAGTGGCCTGGCGCAGGAAAAGGTGCGGGAACGGTGTCTGCGGGTCAAAAAAGAAGATGGTAGCGGCGCTATTGTCCTTGGCTGCGGTGGCATGGCGCAGCTGGCGCGAGAACTTACGCACGAGCTGGGCATGCCGGTTATTGATGGCGTAACGGCCGCGGTAAAAATGGTGGAATCGTTGGTGACGCTGGGGCTAGCGACCAGTAAGCATGGCGATCTGGACTATCCGGTGCGAAAAACCCTGTCGGGTCAGTTTCAGCACCTAAACTAAGGTATCTTGCTCTGGAACAGGACTTGCGATCATGACCGACAACGAAGAAAAAAAAGAGTACAGCTTTAATAAAAACTATCCTCGCGATCTGATCGGCTATGCGGGCAAACCGCCGCATGCTGCCTGGCCTGATAATGCGCGCATCGCCGTACAGTTTGTTCTGAACTATGAAGAAGGCGCAGAGAATAACGTGTTGCATGGCGACACGGGTTCCGAACAGTTTTTATCGGACATTATTGGCGCGGCCAGCTATCCCGAGCGGCATATGTCGATGGACTCGCTCTATGAATATGGCTCGCGAGCCGGTTTCTGGCGCATCCACAACGAATTTCAGAAGCGTAGCCTGCCGCTGAGTGTGTTTGGCGTGGCGATGGCGCTGGCGCGTCATCCGGAAATCGTCGAGGCTATTAAAAATGCTGATTATGACGTGGTCAGCCACGGCTGGCGCTGGATTCACTATCAGGGAATGGATGCCAAAACCGAGCGCCAGCACATGCAGCAGGCTGTTGATACCCTGACCGATCTTTTTGGTAAAGCGCCTACCGGCTGGTACACCGGACGTGACAGCCCTAATACGCGCAGGCTGGTGGTAGAGCACGGGAGTTTTACCTACGACAGCGACTACTATGGCGACGATCTGCCGTTCTGGAGCAAGGTCACCTGCCAGGACGGTACGGTCAAACCCCATCTGATTATTCCCTATACCTTAGAAACCAACGATATGCGTTTCGCCACGCCGCAGGGTTTTAATACTGCCGAACAGTTTTACACCTATCTTAAAGACAGTTTCGATGTGCTATATGAAGAGGGTGAAGCCGCACCGAAAATGCTGTCCATCGGTATGCACTGTCGCCTGCTCGGACGGCCCGGCCGTTTTCGCGCGCTCCAGCGTTTTCTGGATTACATCCAGCAGCATGAAAAGGTCTGGATCTGCACGCGCCAGCAGATTGCGGATCACTGGATAAAAACGCATCCGGCACCAGAAGTTTAAAAGCCGTGCCGGGTGCTGAAAGGGGAGTCATCCTTTCAAACCAGCGCCCGGCTCGCTGTTATAAGGTTAATCTACCTTCAGGGGAGGCGGTATTTTAATAAGGTTTTTAGCAGAAAAGTGTTAGCTGTTAATAACAGGTCTTAAACGTTCTTCTAATTCATTCATGTTATTTATTGCCGCTTTTATTATCCTGCTTTTATTTTCGAGCGAGATCGCAAATAAAGTTATGCATTTTCATGCTATTGCATATTTCTTCACTCTGTCTTCCAGAGTGAACAAGAAGTCTTTTTTTGCCACAGGAAAAGGCCGCAGCGTTATTGACGGGGCTAAATTAAGGAATATAGTGATGGGGTTTTCATTTACCTGCTGTTTCTCGTGAAAGGACGCTCGTTAATATAGCGGAGGCACTATGTTTGAAATGAGAGTGACCAGGCTTGAGTCTGATATGGATAACGTTAAAAGTAATATCAGTGATATTAAAACTGACCTGCGTGAAATACGTAAAGATCTGGTACGGGAAACGACTTTGCTAAAAGAAGATCTGGTGCGAGAAACGACTTTGCTAAAAGAGGATCTGGTACGAGAGACGACCGGCCTGAGGCAGGATATGGTACGTGAAACCACTAGCCTGAGAGAAGATTTTATACGTGAAACCACCAGCCTGAGGGAAGATTTTATGCGTGAGACCACCAGCCTGAGGGAAGATTTTATGCGTGAGACCACCAGCCTGAGGGAGGATTTTATGCGTGAGACCACCAGCCTGAGGGAAGATCTTATATGTGAGACCACCAGCCTGAGGGAAGATCTTATACGTGAAACCACCAGCCTGAGGAAAGAAGCCAGGGCGGATTTTCGGCTGCTGTTCAGCGCTATCATCTTCGTTTCACTGGGGCTGGCCAGCTTAATCGCCAAAACCTTCAACTGGCTTTGAGGCTTATCAACTGCTTTTCACAAAATAACGATGGTCGTATGAACCGTACCTGCCAATCGGCCGTGGCTTTGCCAACGCTGCCGCTTGTCGTGTTCCGGTGTTCCTGAACCCGACAGCAGCTCCGCCTGTGTCAGCTCATCAAACTCACCTGTGCCGCTACAATCCGCCAGCCTTCGGGCAGCTTCACCCACGTTTGCTGCTGTCGGCCAATCTTTTCTGTTCCCTTGCGCGTAAATTCCGTGCTGCATACTGCGTAATCGTCACCAAAAGTGGTAATAACCGTATTGCGCAGCTGGCGGTCCAGCCCTGCAGCAGGCCGTGCGGCGCGAAAAGCGCGAATGGCCTCAATGCCGTACAGGTTTTCTCCGGCCCCCAGCCGCACGGTGCGCTCGTCATGCCAGAACAGCTCGTCCAGTACGTCAACATTGTTGCTGACCAGCGCTTGCTCATAGCGATAAAAAGCGTCGGTAACTTCTGCCAGTACCGACGGGCGATTGATCCGATCCGTCATTTTATTAATCCTTTCGCCACGGGCGCTTTCGCAATGCCCATTTTTTCCAGCGCCCAGGCAGCGCGTAAGCAAGCCTCTTCCTTAAACGGTGCGGCAATGAGCTGTAGGCCGAGCGGTAATCCCTGTGGCGTTTGCAGCGGCACGGTGGTTACCGGCAAACCCAGGAATGAAATGGGCTGTGTCAGCATGCCCATACTGGCGCGGATCGACAGTTCGCTGTCGTTAATCCGCATGGTTTCCTGGCCGATAAGCGTGGCGCTGGTGGGCGTGGCGGGCGCAATCAGCACGTCGAACTGCTCAAACAGTGGCAGCACCTGCTCACGGAAATAGTAACGGAAGCGCTGGGCTTTGACATACCAGGCGGAAGGCGTCATCGCGCCAGTTAGCAGACGCTCGCGCGAAAGCGGCTCGAACCTTTCCGGCTGCGCGCGTAGCTCAGGCAGATAGGCGCTGCCGCCTTCGCTGGCGGTGATAATAAATGCGGCAGTGCGGGCCAGCGCCGCTTCCGGGAATTCAACTTCTTCTTGCGCATCCAGTGCCTTTGCCGCCAGAGCGACAGCCGCGCGCGCGTTATCGTCACACCAGGTTTGAAAATAGCCGCCCAGTACGGCGCAGCGCAGGCCTTCCATGCCGTGTTCCAGCAAACGGTGTACCGGATGGATCGCCTTTTCTGCCTGAAAGCTGTCCTGCGGATCGCGGCCTTGCAATGCATCGTAAACCAGCGCCAGATCTGCCGTGGTGCGGGCGAAAGGGCCGATATGATCGAGGCTGGCGACAAAAGGCTGGCTGCCGCTACGGGCCAGCCGACCAAAGGTGGGCTTCAGACCGAAGATGCCGCACAGCGAAGCCGGAACGCGAATAGAGCCGTTGGTGTCCGTTCCTAATGAGAAAGGTACCAGGCCAGAGGCGACGGCTGCCGCAGAGCCGCCGGAAGATCCACCAGCAATACGGTTCAAATCGTGAGGGTTCCGCGTCGCGCCGTAGTGGCTGTTTTCCGTAGTAAAGCCGTAGGCATAGGCATCCATATTCAGCATGCCGGAGAGCAGCGCCCCCGATTCACTCAGCTTACGCACGGCCCAGCTGTCGTTTTTAGCCGCCTGACGATCGCTGAACAAACTGGCACCCGCCAGCGTGGTATGGCCCGCCACGTCATAAAGATTTTTCACAGCGTAAGGGATTGCAGCCAGCGCGGGCAAAGGACGATCCTCCTTGCGCAGTCGATCGATACGATCGGCTTCGCTAAGCATGCGATCCTGCGTGACGGCGGTCCAGGCGTTGATCGTCGGATTGCTTTGCTCGATCCTGTCCAGCGTTTGTTGCGCGATTTCACGCGCGCTCAGCTCGCCTTTGATCAACGCGCTTTTCAGTTCGACAATGGAGAGAAAAGGTAACGTCATGCTTTATATACTCCTGCCACTTCCACCCGTTCGTCGAGCGGGAAAGCCATCAGCGGCTCGGCCATGCCGGCAATACGAGAAAACTGAACCAGCAGTTCGGCGCGACGCTGCTCATCAAGAGGCACGCCTAAGATCTGTTCCATCTGCGCTATGTAAAGCGCCCAGTCTGTTGAAGATGTCATGATGTTCTCCTGTTAAAAACCGGCAGCGCTGCCGTTGCTGCGCGGATCGCTTGCGCCTTCCAGCATGCCGTTGGTATGACGAACAATCGCACCCGCATGACCCACTGCCTCGCTGAAATCCTCCAGCGCTTCGACCTCGTGGCCCAGCTCGCGCAGCTGCTGCAAAGTTTCGGCGGCAAAGCGGCCTTCCAGCTTTAGCGAATCGGAAGACTGGCCCCACGTGCGGCCCAGCAGCCAGCGAGGGGCGCTGACGCACTGCTGTAGCGGCATGCCCTGCACCACGTGACGGGTAAAGATAGCCGCCTGCGTTTGCGGCTGGCCGTCGCCGCCCATCGAGCCGTAAACCATGGTGCGGCCATCGTTCAGACGCGCGGCAGCGGGATTCAGCGTATGAAAAGGCTGCTTGCCCGGTGCCAGCGCCAGCAGGTGATCGGGATCGAGGCTAAACGCCGCGCCGCGATTCTGCCAGGTGATACCGGTATCCGGCAGTACTACGCCACTGCCGAATTCGTGATAAATGCTTTGAATAAAGGAGACGGCCAGGCCGCTGCTGTCCATCACGCCCATCCAGACGGTATCGCCAGGTCCTTTACCGGTTCCCCATGGCGCGGCGCGGCGATCGCTGATTGTTGCCGCCAGCGTTGCCAGCTGGTCAGAATCCAATAGCGCCTGCATCTCTTCACGCATATGCAGCGGGTCGGTGATATAGCGGTCGCGCAGGCCGAAGGCGAGCTTGGTCGCTTCGACAATGCGGTGCACGGTCTGGACTTCGTCCGCCTGGGCCATATCCAGATGATTGGTAATACCGAGAATGGCCAGCGACACCAGGCCCTGCGTCGGCGGCGTCATATTAAAAACTTCGCCATATTCATGCTGAATGCTTAGCGGCTTACGACGTTTTGCCCGATGGCTATGTAAATCTTCCAGCGTGATGGGCATACCGAGCGCCGACATTTCGCCAGCCAGCTTGCTGGCCAGCGGGCCACGATAGAAGCTTTCCAGACCCTGCTCGGTGAGGATGGCCAGCGTGTTTGCCAGTTCTGGCTGGGTAAAACGGCTGCCCGCGCGCGGCACTTCGCCATCCGGCAGATACGTAGCGGCGAAGCCAGGCTGACTGGCCAGTTCATGATATTTGCTGGCGGTGGCGGCGGCCTGCGACTGCGTAACGGGAATACCGTCAGCCGCATAACGAATGGCGTCGGCCAGCAGACGAGAAACCGGCATCGCGGCACCGCCCAACTCTTTAGCGACTTCCAGCGCTTCCGCCCAGCCGCTGACGGTTCCGGCCACCGTCAGCGCCGCTTTCGGCCCACGATGGGGAATGGCCGACGTGCCTTGATAAAAAGAGAAATCGGCCAGCGAACCGGCCGCGCCGCTGGCATCAATAGCAATGGGATCGCCCTGTGGCGGCATAATCAGCCAGAAGCCGTCGCCGCCCAGGCCGTTCATATGCGGATAAACCACGGCAATCGTAGCGGCGGCAGCCACCATCGCTTCAATAGCGTTGCCGCCTTCGCGCAGCACGGCCAGCGCGCTTTCGCTGGCGAGGTGATGAGGCGTCACCGCCATGCCGAGCGGAGCAAGGTTACTTTGTATCATCACGTTCTCATTTCCAAAGACAGATAAATAACGTAAAGCAAGAGCTGTTCCAGTTTGCCGCTTCTCACTGATGGTGTTGAAAAAAGCGCACGCGGCACGGAAGATAAGCACTGATTGTGCGCGGCCTGGTTTTCGCCAGGCACGTTATTTGTATAGGCCATATTCTCTGAAACGAAAGTTACAAGGTTCACGCTATGAAGCAGCTCGATGAACGCCTGAGAAATTACTATCCCCAGCTCTCGCCACAGGAGCAGCGCGCGGCTGACTTCATTTTCGATCATTTTGACGATTTGATTAGCTACAACAGCGCGGAGCTGGCGCGGCTTAGCGGCGTTTCCAAGGCTACCGTAAGCCGTCTGTTTAAGCGGCTTGGCTATGAAAAATATCGCGATATGCGCGATGAATTGCGTACGCTACGCCAGAGCGGTATGCCGCTGACCGATAACCGCGACGCGGTTCAGGGGAATACATTACTTGCCCGGCACTATAAACAGGAGATGGCCAACCTGACGCAGTGGGTGAACCAGCTGAATGCGGGCCAGTTCAGCGAGGTGGTGCAGAAACTGGCGGACAGCAAACGTATTTTTATCGTCGGCATGCGTAACTCCTGGCCGGTCGCGCTGCATTTCCGGCAGCAGCTGCTTCAGGTACGGGGCGATGTTCATCTGGCACCCCAGCCCGGCCAAACGCTGTCAGAAGAGCTGGTGGACATTACGGCAGAGGATATGGTGGTGGTCATTGCCTTCCGTCGTCGACCACGCATTATCAAACCGCTGTTGCAGCAGCTTCAGCAGCAGGCTATTCCAGCGCTGGTGATTTGCGAGCCTGCACAGGCGATTACCGCGCTGGCGCGCTGGCACCTTTGCACGCCGCTGGACAGCGTATCTGCCTTTGACAGCTACGCCTGCGCCAACAGCCTGATCAATTTGCTGACCAACGCGCTGCTGCATGAATTACTGAGCAAAGGCCGTCAGCGCATTCACCGCATTGCCGATCTTTATAACCAGCTGGACGAACTGGAACAGCGCTAATGGGGCACCTTTTTGGTGCTTTGCTTCGTTTTAGGGCGCTGCTGCTGGCGCCCTGAAATAACCTGTTCTGACTTTGCTCTTCTTGATAAATCTTCTCTTCCGCATCATGTGAATTATCACTTTCCGGCTGCTTTTAAAGCCTTTTATCATTTATTTTACCCTCCATGACCGGACGCTAAAAAAAACCCGATGACAACTTTTTGCGACTGGCACATTAGTTGCAGATACCTCTATCAGGAATCTTTCGTTTCATCTTGAGTTAATCGGGGAAGGGCAAAATGAAAAAAGCATTACTGATGATGATCGGCGCAACGTTGCTGTTTGCACAAACGGCAAAGGCAGATCAATTACAGGATATTGAAAAGCGCGGCGTCATCCGCGTTGCCGTGCCGCAAGATTTTCCACCTTTTGGCTCGGTCGGCACCGATTTACAGCCGCAGGGCTACGATATTGATATGGCGAAATACCTGGCGAGCCAGATGAAACTTAAGTTACAGCTGGTCCCGGTGACCAGCGCTAACCGCGTGCCTTACCTGCAAACGGATAAGGTGGATCTGGTGATCTCCAGCCTGGGCAAAAATCCCGAGCGGGAAAAAGTGATTGCCTTCAGCCGCGCCTACGCGCCGTTTTTCCTTGGCGTATTTGGGCCGAAAGAAGCCACGCTAAAAGATGCGGCGGCGCTGAGCGGCAAGTCGGTTGGCGTCACTCGCGGCGCGGTGGAAGATATGGTGCTGAGCGATCTCGCGCCAAAAGATGCGCAGCTGAAACGCTATGAAGATAACAATACGACGCTGTCGGCTTACCTGTCGGGTCAGGTGCAGTTTGTCGCCACCGGCAACCTGGTAGTCGCGGCCATCGCTCGCCAGAACGCGGATAAAGCGCCGGTAGCGAAATTTATGCTGAAAGATTCACCGTGCTTTATCGGCATGCGCAAAGGCGAGCCGGCGCTGAAAGCGAAGGTAGATGCGCTGATTGAGCAGGCAGTTAAAGATAAAACCCTGAACGGGCTTTCGCAGCAGTGGCTGAAAGCACCGCTGCCCGCTGACTTTAGCGCGTAAGGGTCGACGATGACGGAGCAACTCAATTTTCCTGCACTGCTGCCTTACTGGCCGCAGCTGCTGGCTGGTCTCTGGGTCACCATCCAGCTGACCGTGCTGGCAACCGTTGGCGGCGTAGCGCTGGGCATTCTGGGCGCGGCGTTGCGCAGCGGTCGGCCTTCCGCGCTTAGCCGTCTGTGGGGCTGCTACGTTGAGCTGATCCGCAATACGCCTTTTGTTGTCCAGCTGTTTTTTATCGTGTTCGGCTTGCCAAATCTGGGCTTAAAGCTGACCGCAGGCGAGGCGGCGCTGCTGGCCATGTTGATTAACCTGGGTGCCTACAGTACGGAAATTATTCGCGCAGGTATTCAGGTAACGCCGAAAGGACAGTGGGAGGCCGGCCGCGTGCTGGGCCTGACGCGTTCACAAACTTTTTTTCGCGTGGTACTGCCGCCTTCGCTGAAGCGTATTTATCCGGCGCTGGTTAGCCAGTGCATCATTGTGATGCTGGGTTCTTCGGTCGTGTCGCAGGTTTCGTATGAAGAGCTGACCTTTGCCGCCAACCTGATCCAGTCGCGCACCTTTTTGAGCTTTGAAGTTTATCTGGTCACCACGCTGGTTTATCTGGCGCTGTCGATAGCCATGCGGCAGCTGTTGCTGGCGGCCGGACGAAAATGGTTGAGGGCGCCATGAACACGTTTACCGACTGGGATATTTTACGCAATCTGCTGCTGGCAGCGCGCTGGACGCTGTTACTGTCGCTGACCGCCTTTTTCGGCGGCACGATAGTTGCGATGCCGCTGGTGATGGTACGCCTGACGCGCCGCCGCTGGCCCAACCGGCTGATTAGCGCCTACATTGAGCTTTTTCAGGGAACGCCGCTGCTGATGCAGCTGTTTCTGGCTTTTTTTGGCGTGGCGCTGTTTGGCGTGGACGTTTCACCGTGGACGGCGGCCTCGCTGGCGTTAACGCTTTATACCAGCGCCTTTTTAATCGATATCTGGCACGGCAGCATTCAGGCGTTACCGAAAGGACAATGGGAAGCCTCACGCTGTCTGGGCCTCAGCTTTTCCCAAACGCTGTACCGCGTGGTGCTGCCGCAGGCGTTACGCATTGGCATCGCTCCTACCGTCGGCTTTGCGGTTCAGGTGGTAAAAGGCACCGCGCTGGCGTCGATTATTGGCTTTGTCGAGCTAACCAAAGCGGGCACCATTTTAAATAACGTCACTTATCAACCTTTTAAGGTCTTTGCGCTGGTGGCGCTGGGCTACTTCCTGATCTGCTATCCGCTGTCGCGCTACAGCCAGTACCTGGAGAAAAAATTCAATGCCGCTCATCACCATTAATCAGGTACAGAAATATTACGGCGACAATCACGTGCTGAAAGGCGTGGACCTGGATATCGACATGGGTGAAGTGATTTCGATTATCGGCCGTAGCGGGTCGGGAAAAAGTACGCTGTTGCGCTGCATCAACGGGCTGGAAGGTTATCAGGAAGGCAGCATCAAGCTGGGCGGTATGACCATTACAGACCGTGATTCGCAGGCTCGTGAAATCAGCCGTTCCGTTGGCATGGTGTTCCAGAACTTTAACCTGTTCCCACATATGACCGCGCTGGAAAACGTCATGCTGGCACCGCGCCGCGTCCTGAAAAAGAAAGAGGTGGAATGCCGTGAGCTGGCCGCGCAGATGCTGGAAAAAGTGGGGCTGGGAGAACGGATGGATTATTACCCGGCGAACCTTTCCGGTGGTCAGCAGCAGCGTGTAGCTATCGCCCGTGCGCTGGCGATGACGCCGAAAGTGCTGCTGTGCGATGAAATCACCTCCGCGCTCGACCCGGAGCTGGTGGGCGAAGTGCTGAAGGTGCTTGAGCAGCTGGCGCGTGAGGGAATGACGCTGATTCTGGTGACGCACGAAATGAATTTCGCTCGTGAAGTGGGCGACCGCGTAGTCTTTATGCACCAGGGCCGCGTCTGGGAACAGGGCGACAGCAAAAATCTGTTTGCCAGCCCGCAAACGCAGGAACTCAAACAGTTTATCTCATCGGTGCGCGGCCTGAGCTAGCGCGCTGATTGTTAAGAGGAAAAGACAATGGACGTAGCGAAATATCCGCAAATCAATCCGCCACAGCGCCTGCTGATGGGGCCAGGGCCAATCAATGCCGATCCGCGCGTATTACGCGCCATGTCCAGCCAGCTGCTTGGGCAGTACGATCCGGCGATGACGCACTATATGAATGAAGTTATGGAGCTATACCGCGGCGTATTCCGCACGCAAAACCGCTGGACGCTGCTGGTTGATGGTACCTCTCGTGCCGGGATCGAAGCGATTTTGCTGTCGGCAATTCGACCTGGCGACAAAGTGCTGGTACCGGTATTTGGCCGCTTCGGACATTTGCTGTGTGAAATAGCCCGGCGCTGCCGGGCAGAGGTTCACACCATTGAAGTCCCCTGGGGCGAAGTATTCACGCCCGATCAGATCGAAGATGCGATCAAAAGCGTGCGTCCGCGTCTGCTGCTGACCGTGCAGGGCGACACTTCAACCACCATGCTACAGCCGCTGGCTGAACTGGGCGCTATCTGCAAAAAATATGGCGTGCTGTTTTACACCGATGCCACCGCCTCGTTTGCGGGCAACGCGCTGGAAACTGACGCATGGGGACTGGATGCGGTTTCCGCCGGTATGCAGAAATGTTTGGGCGGCCCGTCAGGTACATCACCGATTACGCTGAGTCCAGAGATGGAAGCCGTTATTCGCAAACGTAAATGCGTTGAAGAGGGGATCCGCACCGCCGCGCATCAGGACGGTGATGACGAGATGATCTACTCCAACTATTTTGATCTCGGCATGATCATGGATTATTGGGGGCCGGAACGGCTAAACCACCATACCGAAGCCACCTCGGCGCTGTTCGGTGCACGTGAATGTGCGCGGTTAATCCTGCAGGAAGGCCTGGACAACGGTATCGCGCGCCACAAGCTGCACGGCGACGCATTGCTGAAAGGCATTCAGGGCATGGGGCTGGAAACGTTCGGTAATTTGCAGCACAAGATGAACAACGTGCTGGGCGTGGTTATCCCGCAGGATATTAACGGCGACCAGGTACGCAAGCTGATGCTGGAAGACTTTGGCATTGAGATCGGCACCTCTTTTGGCCCGCTGCACGGCAAGGTCTGGCGTATTGGCACCATGGGCTACAACGCTCGCAAAGACTGCGTAATGCAGACCCTGAGCGCGCTGGAATCGGTGCTGACATACCTTGGCTATAAAACCGCGCAGGGCGCGGCGATGCAGGCTGCCTGGGATCACTATACCGCCGGGAGCTGCTGATGAGCCTGCTAAGCCTTGCAGATGCGCAGCAGGCAGCGGCCAGGGTGATGGCGCGCTGCGACAGGCTCGCGGAAATCAGCGAAACGCCGGACGCGTTAACGCGCGTTTATCTTTCGCCAGAGCATCTTCAGGCCAACCAGCTGGTAGGGGAATGGATGGAGGCCGCCGGTATGCGCGTCTGGCAGGATAGCGTCGGCAATATCTGTGGCCGTTATGAGGCGCTGGAGCCGGGCGCACCTGCGCTGCTGTTGGGGTCACATCTGGACACGGTACGTAACGCAGGCCGCTACGACGGTATGCTTGGCGTACTTACCGCCATCGAAACCGTGCAGGCGCTACAGCAGCAGAAGCGACGGCTACCGCTGGCGATTGAAATCGTGGGCTTTGGCGATGAAGAAGGCACGCGCTTTGGCATTACGCTGCTGGGCAGTCGCGGCCTGACCGGAAGCTGGCCAGAAAGCTGGGTCAGCCATCCTGACGGCAACAGCATTACCGTGGCCCAGGCGATGGGCGACGTGGGGTTGAATGCGCACGAGATTGGCCTGGCAGCGCGCGAAGTAAAAGACATTGCCGCCTATCTGGAACTGCATATCGAACAAGGCCCGTGCCTGGAGCAGGAAGGCCTGGCGCTGGGCGTGGTTACGGCGATTAACGGCGCGCGCCGCCTGAACTGCTGCTTTGTTGGCGAGGCGGGGCACGCGGGTACGGTGCCGATGTCCCATCGTAAAGATGCGCTGGCGGCAGCGGCGGAATGGATGGTGTTTATTGAACAGGCCGCGCCACAACATAGCCCGCAGCTGGTGGCGACCGTTGGCACGCTACAGGCTTTGCCG
>Ga0153980_1000309_pt1 | contig 22897 bp, 19 predicted proteins | sample TSGA064MetaG_FD_104722 | JGI IMG/M metagenome (GOLD analysis project Ga0153980, IMG submission 104722) | Attine ant fungus gardens microbial communities from Georgia, USA - TSGA064 MetaG | ecosystem: Host-associated > Fungi > Mycelium > Unclassified | place: USA: Georgia, Magnolia Springs State... | reverse complement strand
TGAATTCATTTTCAGATTATAATGTCACCATGCTGCATGGAAAAATGAAACCTGATGAAAAAGATGCTGCCATGAATTATTTTGCTTCCGGAAAAGCTGAAATCATGGTCGCTACAACAGTTATTGAAGTGGGAGTCAATGTTCCCAATGCTTCAGTAATGGTCATTGAAAGTGCTGAAAGATTCGGTTTATCACAGCTTCACCAGCTTCGTGGGCGTGTAGGCCGGGGTGCTGAACAGAGCTACTGTATTTTGATGACTTCCGATAAGCTGTCTAAAGAAAGCAGAACCCGTATCAAAACGATGACAGAAACCAACGATGGGTTTAAAATTTCTGAAGTGGATATGCAGCTTCGTGGTCCGGGTGATATTCTGGGCACGCAGCAAAGTGGTGTGGTAGATTTTAAGAAGCTGGATCTGGTAAACGATTCAGCAATTATTAAAGCAACTAAAGATGCAGTAGAGAAAATCCTTGAGAATGATCCGTTGCTTGCAAAACCGGACAATCTGATCATTAAGAATTATTACGTAAGATATTACAAAGGCAAAAATAAGTGGAGCAAAATTTCATAAAAAAACCGCGAAAAGAAATCTTCCCGCGGCCCCCTTATAAAACTGTTATTTAGAAGAAATTACTTTTGATCTTTCAAAAAACTTATTTTAATAGCCATAGCTTAATATCTTGTGATTTGGTGTGTGGTGTGAAAATATTTATATATTATTTGAAAATATTTTTTGGGCCATAACTATTAAAATAAATTATAAAAAAACAAAATGAATTACTTTTCCAACTTGCTTATTATAAAAACTAACTGTGTCTGAGTTGAAGGATGTGGGAATGAAACGAATAAAAATATCCTCCAGCTCTTCTCAAGTTTTCATGATTGTACCGTTTTGTTTAAAGATCTTCTGCGCTTTATAGTTGGAAATTAATATAATTCATTTTGTTTAACTAACATTGTGACTTATATAATTTAGTTCTCATTCGAAACAATTATCTTTTCAAACATTTACTGATTTTATATATAATAAATTTGTGTCGCTTATTTACAGTTACAAAATTGCAACTATTCACCTGAAAAGCTTTTACATTATTTCTAGTATTAGTTATAAAATTTTCACCTAAGTGTGAATATTATGTAACAAATACTATTCTTTTTATTCAAATACAGGTAACATTTCCTTATACCATTATCCCACTTTCATCATAAAATTATCAATATTCAATCCCGAAGTATGATACTGCCAGTTGATGGTGATCACTTCTGTAAGAATCTTCTTCAACGGTTCATAAGCCTCCGGTTTTTTAATGAAAATATTGGCTCCTTTTACAAAAACGCTTTCAATTTCTTCTTCGGAAAGCAAGTGAGAATATACTGCTGTCACGATATTACTGAATCTGAAATCCATTTTTATTTCTTCCAGACATTCCATGCTGCTCTTCTTTGTAATTTCGTATTTCATGAATACAATTTCAGGAATAAGAGCATCTTCACTGTTCAGGTATTCCATTAAATTATCACCATTCGTAAAACACTGCACCTTCACCCCTACTTTTAAATCTTTAAATATGCTTTTAAAGAATATTAAATTTCCTTCATCTTCGTCTACTACTATTACGTTCAGAAATTCTTTATTCATAGAGCATTTTTGAATTGATAACCAAACTCTGAGCCTTCCGTCTCTTCATAATAATTTTATGAAACTGTGAAGGGGTAATTCCTGTCGTATTCTTAAACTGTGTACTCAAATGGGCAACACTGGAGTAATTTAATTTATGGGCAATTTCTGTAAGGCTTTGCTTATTGCTGATGATTAATTCTTTTGCGTATTCTATTTTCTGCAGAATAATAAAATTCTCTATTGACGTATAGGTAACTTCAGAAAATAAATTGGAAAGGTACCCATAACTGTGCTTCAGTTTTTCGGCAATATAAATGGAAGCTTTCACAGGAACTGTTTCGTTAGAAAATACAAGTTCTACAATGGCATCTTTTATTTTCTGTACCAAAGCTGTTTTTTGGCTTTCAATAATTTCTATGCCATAGTCTTCAAGATTTTTCTTGAAAACACTATGCTGTTCCTGCGTAAAAGATTCATAGAATTCTACCTCACCAAAGTTCAGCAGACGGTATTTAAGCCCCTGCTCTTTAAGTTTTTCATCCAACACTTTCTTACAGAGAGCATTGAAATCAAATTTTACGTACATTTTCATCCTAGTATAAGTGTGCTAAATTTTAAGTAAATATAAGAATTTATTTCAATCTAAAGTGAAATAGGGTACTTTTTTTTAACTTTAAAATTGAACACGAAAAATTCCTGTATTTAAAAATACAGGAATTTAAACACTAAGGATGAAAAAAAATACACTGATAAAAAGCTTTATAGCTTAAAACCAAGCATATGAATGTATTGTTATGAGGTGATTTGGTTCTGATACAAAGATGATTTAAAAAACCACATCACTTGTTATAGAATTATAGGATAATGTTATAGAATTTTAAGTCAAATTTCCGTGAATTAAAAACTCCATTAAATAATCATCCATAACAAACCCATTCCCAATATCGAAAACACCTTCTCCATATACTGTGTAACCCTGGGATTCGTAGAATGCTTTTGCAGAATTATACTTGTTTACATTCAAAATAATCCTACGGTCACCGCTTTCAGAAACTTTCTCAGTTAAAAATGTAAGGGCTTTTTTCCCTAATCCTTTGCCTTTACTTTCAGGAACCAGATAAATACGGTGAAGCTTTGTTGTACCTTTTTCATAGCTGTTTTCATATCCTATAAAGCCATCATAAAGATCATTCACTTCATCCAAAATCATATAATAATGATAATTGGATTGCTGTAAATGACTTAAAATCTCATCATCCGAATACATGGTATCAAGCATATACTCCATCTGCTCACCGGAGAGAATATCTGCATAAGCATTTTCCCATGATCTTCTTGCCAATTCCTGTATCAAAGGAATATCCTGTTCTGTTGCCTTTCTTAATTTCATGTTTTTTAGTAATTAAAAAAGTGAAAAGCAGGTTGCTTTTCACTTATATTGTTGAATTAATTATGAATAACCAATTATAATTTCTCAGGTAAAAATTAAATTTATTTGAAAAGTAGAACTGATCATGTCATTCATTAGATATTTGCCATTTCAGCCTTTATCTTGGCATATAATCCTTCAGAAGCCGGAACCAAGGGAAGTCTTAAATAATTTTTAATAATTCCTTTTTCTACCAGTACTGCTTTAACGCCGCAAGGATTTCCTTCAGCAAAAATCAAACGGATCATCTCCACTAGTTTATTGTGAATTGCATAAGCTTCCTGTACTTTTCCTTCGAAAGCTAACTGCACCATCGTGGTAAATTCTTTAGGATAAGCCTGGCCTATTACAGAAATAACACCATCTCCACCAGCCAGTGTTACCGGAAGTGTGTATTCATCATCTCCGGAAACCAAAGAAAATCCTTCAGGTTTCTTTCTTAAGATATCAAAATACTGAAGAATGTTGGGCGCTGCTTCTTTGATCAGGAATAAATTTGGAAATTCTTTTGCCAATCGAATGGTGGTATCCGCTTCCAGATTTTGTCCTGTTCTTGAAGGAACATTATAAATAATGATATTCTTACCTGTTGAAGCAAGTGCTTTATAATGTTGGTAAAGCCCTTCCTGATTAGGTTTATTATAATACGGAGATACTGATAAAACAGCTTCAAAAGCTGATAAATCTGTTTCTTCAATCTGTTTTTTTACTTCAAGAGTATTGTTTCCTCCGATCCCCAGGACAAGGGGAAGGCGTTTACCATTTACTTTAATGATATGATCTACTACCTGTTTCTTCTCCTCGGTAGAAAGTGTTGCAGCTTCTGCTGTAGTTCCTAATACAACTAAATAATTGATTCCGTTCTCGATATTATATTCAACAAGTTTTGTTAAACTGTCGAAATCAACGGATAAATCTTCATTAAAGGGTGTTATTAATGCAACACCTACTCCTTTTAAAATGTTCATCTGCTAGAATTATTTTCTTCAAATTTAATAATTTAGACTAAGAATTTATAATAAATAATAATGTTTTATTATACATATAATTATATTTGCATATACTAAAAGAGATTATGAAAAATAAATTCTTATTACTGGGAATTTCTCTGACTGTTCTTACTGCCTGCAAGACGGCTTCTTTGCAGGTATCTAATGTACAGACACAGAAAAACATTTCTATTAATAACGAGCTGAAGAATGACGAAGATTTTGTAAAAATTATCGAACCTTATAAGCAAAAATTGGATAAAGAGATGAATCAGAAAATCTCTCATACCAATACAGACCTTACGAAACAGGGAGATAACAGTAACCTTGGAAATCTTTTAGCAGACTATACATTCGACGGAGCTGATCAATGGGCAAAGTCCAAGCTTAACAAAAATGTAGATGCTGCCCTGATCAATATCGGAGGAATCCGTACCACGATTGGAAAAGGCGATATCCTTTTGAAAAGCGTTTTTGAGGTAATGCCTTTTGAAAATGAAGTAATTATCGTTAAAATGAAGGGAACTGATCTTCAGGGACTTTTTGATTATTACGCAAAAACTCAGGTGAACAATCCTGTATCTCATTTATATATTGAAACAAATAACGGACAGCTATCAAAATCTTTAATCAACGGAAAACCTGTCAATCCTAATCAGGATTATTACATTGCCACGTCAGATTATCTTGCTTTAGGTGGCGACAACATGAAGTTCTTCGCAAAAGGAGAATCAATTCCTACCGGAATCCGGTTAAGAGATTTATTTATTGACTATTTCAAGAAAAATGCTGAAGTAGTGCCTAATAATGATATTCGTTTAAATTTTATTGGTAAGAAATAATGGATAGAAAAAGTTTTTTAAAAGCAATAAGCGGCGGAACTTTAGCAATGGCTTTAGCTCCTAATATGATGATGGCAGAAGATTTAAAATTCAGTGGAATAACATCCGGAAAAAAACTGACTATTCTCCATACCAATGACCAGCACAGCAGAATTGAACCTTTTGACGAAAGCTATACAAAAAATCCTAACCAGGGAGGTTTTGCAAGAAGAGCAAGCCTGATTCAGCAAATCCGAAGTAAGGAAAGCAATGTATTGCTGCTTGATTCCGGAGATATTTTCCAGGGAACTCCTTATTTCAACTTTTTTGGAGGTGAACTGGAATTTAAGCTAATGTCAATGATGAAGTATGATGCTTCTACGATGGGAAATCATGATTTTGACAATGGTTTGGATGGTTTTTTAAAGGTGTTGCCTAATGCTCAATTTCCTTTTATCTGCTCCAACTATGATTTTAAAAATACAGTTTTAGACGGAAAAACTGGTCCGTATAAAATTTTTAATAAAGATGGGATTAAAGTCGGGATTTTCGCAGTAGGAATACAATTGGACGGACTTGTAGGCAAGAAACAATATGGGGAAACGGTTTATTCAGATCCTATTGATGTGGCACAGCATTATTCAAATTTCCTTAAAAATGAGCAGAAATGTGATCTTGTCATCTGCCTTTCACACATCGGCTATGATTATAAAGACGAACCCAATAAAGTAAGTGACAAAATTCTAGCGGCCAAAACAGAAAATATTGATATTATATTGGGTGGACATACCCATACTTTTTTACCCGAACCTCAAACCTATACCAACAGACAAGGAAAAAATGTACTGGTTAATCAGGTTGGATGGGCAGGTCTTCTTTTAGGCAGAATAGATTTTCACTTTGATTCTAATAAAAATATACAGCATATTTCCTGGAACAATCAGGTAATCGACAGCAGCATAATCGCATAATATGAAAAAACTTTCTATAATTTCTCTTGGTATTTTAGCATCCCTGCAATGGACAAATGCACAGACCATTTCATCAAAAAAATGGACCGATCTTTTTTCCTACAATAATGTCTTGGCCATGAAAGAAGACAACGGAAAAATAATTGCCGCTACAGAAAACGGGATATTCTATTATACAACCTCAACAGGAGAAATTACAAAGTTGTCGAAAGCCAACGGACTCCATGATGTAAGCATCACTGCTTTTGATTATAATCCGAAAACCAAGATTGGTCTCATCGGATATCAGAACGGTTCAATGGACGTCATTACTCCACAAGAAATCAAATATGTGGTAGATATTCCTATTGCTGCAGGCTATAACGGAAGTAAAAAAATTAATCATATTTCTATAACAGGAGATCAGGCTGTGGTTTCTGTAGGATATGGTGTTTCAATCTTTAATTTAAAGAAAAAAGAATTCGGAGATTCTGCATTCTTTTTAAGCGGGGGTATTTATGAAACAGCTAACGAGGCTACCATTTTTGGAAATAAGGTCTATGCGGTTACGAATACCGGCCTGAAAAGTCACGAAATGAATACTACATTTCCGGTATTTTCAACCTGGACTACAGAAATTCCCGGATCATTTAAACATATTGATTCAGAAGCAGGACTTGTTTTTTCTTCAGCAACTGCTGCATTTATGTACAATAATGGTACGGCAACAGCTCTTCCTATCACCTTTGGAAATATTCATGATGTAGTTACTACCACCGATAATATTATAATCACAGACCAAAACAGAATATATACATTTAACCCTAACGGAATGGCTCAGGCTACAGTAAGTGTAGGGGAAGAATGTAACACTGCAACCATGGTAGGTGGAAAAGTGTATGGCGGAACTATATTATCAGGAATAAAAGATGAAGCTAATATTACTTATAAGCCATCTGGTCCTTATCTTAACTATGCCTATAAAATGAATGTGTACGATAATAATCAGATACTGGTTTCTTCTGGAGCAAGAGGGGACAGATATGGTTCACAGGTTATAAATCCTAAAAATCCAGGGTTTTATTACTTTAATGGTTCTGAATGGCTTTATTCTTCTTATTTTACCGGAAATCCAATATCATTTAATATCCTTGATGCCATTATCAACCCCATGAATAATAATGAAATACTTTTTACAAATTATACTTATTTTAATCAGGGTGTCTACAAAATGAAATATAATTCCACTAATAAGGATTTTGAATTTGTAAAGCACTATGACTTAGTAGCCAATGATGCTTACTATTATCGCCCTGTAGGTTTTGTAAGTGATAGTGAAAACAATCTTTTTGTAAGTTTTGGTTTTAATTTTGGGAATGGTTCATTAGGTATTTATGATAAATCAGCAGATAATTTTGTAGTAAAAAAATTCAGTTTCACAAGTGACGCAGTTCAGAAACCTTTGCTTTATGAAGGATTATTATGGATTCCTATGCCTAGAACAAATAATTTTATGGTGTATGACTATAAAAATACGGCAACCAATACTTCTGATGATGTGGAATATGTATTAGGAGAATCCAACGGATTTGCCGGTAACTCAAAGGGAACATTATCCGTTGCTATTGATAAATCTGGTGATGCGTGGATCGGAACAGACAGCGGACTTAGAATATTATCTAATGCAGCTACAGAAATAAAAGGAACTAAGCCGGAAGTAAATCCTATTATCATTGAACAAGGCGGACTTGGGGAAGAACTTTTCAGAGATGCCCAGATTCTTCAGATCGAAGTAGATGCCGGTGATCATAAGTGGGTATCCATAGATGGTGGTGGTGTATATTATTTATCCGCAGATGGCCAGCAGACCATAAAACATTTCACAAAGGAAAACTCGCCACTTCCAACCAACAGTGTAACCGATATTAAAGTAGACCGAAAAACCGGTAAAGTATATTTTGCCACTTACAGCGGTATTGTAGCTTATCAAAGTGATGTTTCCGATGTTAATTCCAATTTTGGAAATGTTGTGGTATATCCAAACCCTGTTGTATACTCTAATTTCAAAGGGAAAGTAACAATTAAAGGACTGGCAGAAAAAACCAATATCAGAATTGCCGATGCAGCTGGAAATGTAGTACATTCAGCAGTAGCAAGAGGTGGATATTATGAATGGGATCTTAATAACGTAAAAGGCACCAGAGTAGCTTCCGGAATTTATTTTGTACTGATGACCAATGAAGATGGCTCTGATAAAGCTACTGCAAAAATAGCTGTAGTCAATTAATGAATTCACAAAACGGATTTTTACTTTCGTTCATCAAATACGGAGAAAATGATGCCGTCCTTCACTGTTTTACAGAAGAGGACGGCTTTCAAACTTACTTTCTAAAAGGAATCTATTCCAAAAGAAACAAAAAGAAAGCCCTGCTTTTACCTTTAAGTAAGCTTAATTTTACAACGAATCCGGTCAAAGGCAACGGAATACCCTCGGTATCAAAATTCGAACTGATAGAAAACAACGATATCTACACTGACATCAAAGTAAATACGGTTATATTTTTCGTTTCAGATTTTTTAAATCAAATTCTTAAACATGAAAATAAAAATCCAGGTATTTTCTTTAGCATTGATCAATTTATTGCCCAACTGACGAATAAAAACTATCAGTCCCACCTTCTTTTTCTCATTGCCATATTAAGAATCCAAGGTGTTGCCCCGCTAGTCAATAACGGGAAATATCTTGATCCGGAAACAGGAACGTTTGCCGTTGGTGCTTCGCATCAACTATTTAATGAAGAGATTTCTACCTTATGGAAAAATGCGGTTTCCTCTGAAAATCTCTATCATATAAAAATCCCGGCTTCATTAAGGAAAGATTTTCTGGACAGCCTTTTGGTATATTACCATTACCATATTACAGACTTCAGAATACCCGCATCCCTTGAAGTTATTCAGCAGATTTTTGAATAATTATTCTTCCTAGCTTTTAAGCTTTTCCACATCTTCCGGCATTTCTGTTTCAGATGCTGCGATTTCTTTTTTGGTAAATCTGGGCTGCAGTATTTTCGCAATCAAACCTGTCCAACCTGTCTGATGGGAAGCTCCTACTCCACGCCCGTTGTCTCCATGGAAATATTCATAAAATAAAATATAATCCTTAAAGTTGGGATCTGTCTGAAATCTTTCATATTGATTGTTTACAGGACGGTTTCCATTTTCATCCTTCAGGAATATTTTTGAAAGCCTTTTGCTTAAAGAATCGGCAATCTGATCTAAATTTAAGTACTCTCCGCTTCCTGTAGGATATTCCACTAAAAAGTCTGGGCTATAGTAAAAGAAAAACCGCTGCAGACTTTCAATGATTAAAAAATTAATCGGAAACCATACGGGTCCTCTCCAATTGCTATTCCCTCCAAAAAGACCGCTGTCACTTTCTGCCGGAGTATATTTTACCCGGTAATCTGTTTCATTTAAATTCAGGGTGTAAGGATTGTTTTCATATTCTTTGGATAATGCCCGAATGCCGTAATCACTTAGAAACTCATTGGGATTTAACATTCTGCTTAATAATCTTTTCAGACGGTGACCGCGCAGTAAAGACAATAAATGCTTAGAATCCTGTCCTTTCACTTCCCATCTTGAAACGAGAGAAGCCAGTTCCGGTTTATTTTCAAGAACCCATTTCATTCTCTTCTTAAAATTAGGAAGATTCTCAATCATTTCATCATCGATCACTTCTACTGCAAACATCGGAATCAATCCGACTATTGTTCTTAGCTTAAGATACATATTCGTTCCGTCACTGGCAGAAATCGCATCGTAGAAAAATTCGTCCTCTTCATCCCAAAGGCTGAAATTCTCTTCTCCCATATTATCCAGCGAATGGGCAATGGAAAGAAAATGTTCAAAGAATTTCATCGCCATTTCTTCGTATACTGTATTATACTGAGCCAGTTCCAAAGCAATTCTCATCATATTCAGGGCAAACATCGCCATCCAGCTTGTTCCGTCTGACTGTTCCAGCTGTTCACCATTCGGAAGAACCGCATTTCGGTCAAAAACCCCGATATTATCAAGACCTAAAAATCCGCCTTCAAAAATATTATTCCCGTTTTTATCTTTTTTATTCACCCACCAGGTAAAATTCATAAGCAGTTTCTGAAAAGCACTTTCTAAAAATGCTACATCAGGTTTTCCTTTAAGAAATTCATCAATTTTAAATACCCGGAAAACAGCCCATGCATGAACCGGCGGATTCACATCACTAAAATCCCATTCGTAGGCAGGAAGCTGTCCATTCGGATGCATATACCATTCAAATAAGAACAGTTTCAGCTGGTATTTTGCAAAATCCGGATCAATTAAAGAAAAGCTAATGGTATGAAACGCCAGGTCCCACGTTGCGTACCAGGGATATTCCCATTTGTCGGGCATCGAAATGATATGCTCATTATTAAGATGCTTCCATTCTGAATTCCTGATTTTTTCCCGCGATTTCGGAGGTTTTATTTCCGCAGGGTCTCCTTTAAGCCATTTATCTACATTATAATGATAAAACATTTTATTCCAGAGCATTCCTGCAAATGCCTGCCGCTGCACCAATTTCTCATCGTCTGTCTGAATTCCTTTCTGGATCTCCGCATAAAATTCATCCGATTCTTTTTGTCTTTTACTAAAAATCTCTTCAAAATCTTCAAAAGGCTTTTCCAGTTTTTTGTCAGACATTCTGAATTCAAAAGTTTTAGTTTCTTTTGATTTAAAATTTTCATCAATAGAAAATGAGGCTTTTGTGCCTACATGCTCCGGATTTACAGATCCTGAATTTCCATTAATGATAAAATCGTTAATCCCATCTTTGCAATAGGTGGAAACGTTGGCTGACTGGTAAATACGCTCACAGTTGGTTTCATTATCACAAAATAAAACCTGTGCAGACTGTCTGGCATAGAGATTTTTTATTTCGAGATCTTTATGACTGATTTCAATACAGGAAGAGTCCTCGGAACGTAACTGTGGCTTATAATCATCATAACCCCAATTCCAGGTATTCCTGAACCACACGGTAGGAAGTAATACGAGAGGAACATTGTTTTCAGACTTATTAACAATCGTGAGCCTGATTAAAATATCATTCTGACTTTCTTTCACATATTCAATGAAAATATCAAAATATTCATCATGGTCAAAAATCCCGGTATCGATAAGTTCATATTCCGGAGCATCTTTACCTATAGCCGCATTGGTTTCTATTAAATTTTCATAGGGAAAAGCATTCTGAGGATATTTATAGAGCATCTTCATATAGGAATGCGTCGGAGTGGAATCCAGGTAATAAAAATATTCCTTTACATCCTCTCCGTGATTTCCTTGCCCGTTGGTAAGACCGAAAAACCGCTCTTTTACCATTTTATCCTTCTTATTCCAAAATCCTACGGAGAACACGAGCTTCTGAAAATCGTCACAGATGCCACATATTCCTTCTTCACCCCATCGGTATGCTTTAGCTTCTGCTGTATCATGAGTGGTATAATTCCATGCGTCACCGTCGGCACTGTAATCTTCCCGTACAAGTCCCCATTCACGGTTGCTTACATAAGGTCCCCATTTTTTCCATGAAACATCTGAAATTCTTTGCTTTTCCGACATGAATTAAGTTTTTAAATTATTAAAAAAGTGAATGGTGAATGGTCAATTTTGCTTCGCAAGGCAATTAAAAATTCACAACGAAGTTAATTCACCATTGACATTGTGAAAAAGTGAATGGTCAATCGTCAATTTCTGCTTCGCAAGGCGATTAAAAATTCACAACGAAGTTAATTCACCATTAATATTGTGAAAAAGTGAATGGTCAATCGTCAATTTTTGCTTCGCAAGGCAATTAAAAATTCACAACGAAGTTAATTCACCATTGACCATTGCCATCTTCTACCCTCCGGTTGAAAAACTTTCAAAAGTAGTCATTGCACCATCGATAAAAATACTGATTCCTGTAATATAATCTGCAAGATCACTTGCCAGGAAGGCAGCCAGATTTCCGATATCCTGCGGTTGTCCTATTCTATTGTAAGGAATTAAGTTCAACAAAGAATTCAGAGCCTGTGGAGTACTCCACGCATCTTTATTGATAGGTGTTTGAATTGCCCCGGGACAAATTGAATTAACCCGGATTTTATCCGCTCCATATTCCTGAGCAAGTGTCTGCATCAGCATTCGGATTGCTCCTTTACTCGAAGCATAATTGGCATGTCCCGCCCAGGGAATGATTTCGTGAACAGAACTGATATGGATAATTTTTCCACACGCAACAGAACGTGAAGTGTCAATACCACGACGTAAAAATTCTTTGATGGCTTCTCTGGCACAAAGAAACTGTCCGGTAAGGTTCACTCCAATGACTGCATTCCACTGATCGAGAGTCATCTCGGTGAATTTCGCATCTTTCTGGATACCTGCATTGTTGATTAAAATATCTACTGTTCCTAATTCGGCAACGACATCTTTAAACATTGCAATCACCTCATCCTCTTTGGAAACATCACATTGATACGTAATACCTTTTCCGCCGGCATCAGTAATTTCTTTTAAAACAGCCTGGGCATCCGGCAAAGATTTTTCTACCGGATAATTGATAACGACTGTAGCGCCTGCAGAAGCTAATGATGCAGCAATTCCCTTGCCTATTCCACTTGAGGCTCCGGTAATGACAGCCACCTGATTTTGAAGTGATATTTCCATATTTTATTATTTGATCTTACTCAAAGTTAATGGAAAGTATGAGTGAGAATGAAAAATTTTAAATTAAAATTTTCTTAAAGTTTTATGCATCAGGAATTGAGGACCGCTTCTTCCTATCCTCGTTTTTCCCTCAAAAACATATCCTGTTTTTAAGTAGAGCTGATATGCTGAACTATTTTTTTCGTTAACTGCCAGCACCATTTCATCACATTCTCTGAAATGTTCTTTAACAAAATCATCCAACTTCATCATGACAGATTTTCCAATTCCTTTCCCTTGTAATTGAGGGTTTATAGAGAAAGATCTTAGTAACACAGAATTTTTATTCTCGGTAAGATCGAATTTATCTTCTCCAAAGTCCAGTACAAAAAATCCGGCTGGCTTTTCATCATGAAAAATCGTTATGGGGTGCGCCAAGTTATCATCTCTCTCTTTAATCCGTTCAAGCGCCTCTTGTGCAGTTGCGCTAAAACGGGATTGAATTTCATCCAACGTATATTGTAATCCTGATACATCTTCAGGCTTGAAAAAATGTAAACTGGTCATTCCTTAATGATGATAAATATCTTGATACATTACTCCGGCTCTTATTTCTACCGGAAGTTTGTTTTCTTCCGGAACAATCGGACAATTATAATCATATGCATTATAGGCACAGAAAGGCTGGTAGGATTGATTGAAATCTAATATGATGGTATTTCCTTCTGGAATTTTTAGATCCATATATTTTCCACCACCATAGGTTTCCTTTTCATTGGTTGCATCACGAAACGGCAGGAAAAGATAATCTTTATACTTTTTCTGTTTGATTAAATCCAAACTTTGATACAGGTTTAAGGTATAGGATTTCCCATCCAGTTCAAAGATTGCTTTTCCATATTCTCTATACGTTTTTGTTTTGCCGGAAGATGTCGGAAGGTCAAAAGGTTTCGCATTTTTTGTTTTCACAAATTTTGCCGTAACTCTATATTTCATATCAAAAGGAAAGAAAGGATGTCCTTTAAAATTCGTAAAATTATCTCCACGTAGAGGAGTTTCTTTAGGGTTACGATATTCCGCATTCAGGTCTTCCTGAAATTTTTTAACCTCCATGACTTCCGGAGAAACCATTTTTTGAGAAAAGATCCACAGTGGGAATAGTAAGAATAAGACAATATATTTTTTCATACATGTTTCGATTAAAAGAGTAAAACTATGAATTTTTCATGGGATGAAAGTTAAAATTACCCCAAAAAACGCAATCTGTTTTTAAATGAGATTCTTTAGCATGCTTTTTGGAAAATAGAGAACATGGACAGAAAGAAATTCATTACAACAAGTGTTTTAGCGGTATCCGGCTTTTATTTTTTACAATCCAATTTATTTCAGGCAGCTCAGCGTACAGCTCCTGAACAAAAAGAGCGAGAGGTTCCGATCATTATTATCGGATCCGGATATGGCGGTGCTGTTGCAGCACTTCGTTTATGTGAAGCCGGAAAAAAAGTTGTTATGCTGGAAATGGGTCTTAATTGGGAAAAATCAGGAATTCCTTTTTCAAATCTTCTAAAACCTGGTAAAAGTGCAGCCTGGTTAAAAAAGAAAAGTATAGCCCCTTTCATGAATCTTTTTTCTTTAACCCCATTTACCGGAGCACTGGACCGGCTGGATTATGAGCACATCAATGTTTGGGTAGGAAGAGGCGTTGGAGGCGGATCAATCGTTAACGGCGGAATGGCTGTTACCCCGAAAGAAAGTTATTTCAGGGAGATCTTTCCGGATCTTGATGCTGAAAAGTTTTATAATGTCTATTTTCCATTAGTCCATAAAGAATTGAAAGTGAATGTGATTGATGAACAATTTCTAAAAGACTGTCCTTATTATAAATTTACAAGAGTAGGTGAAGAAGAAGCGCATAAAGCCGGTTTTAAGACTATCCGGGTTCCTAATGTCTATGATTTCAAGTATATGGAGAAAGAATTCAGGAATGAAGTTCCCCGCTCTGCCCTGAATACGGAAGTCATCTATGGAAATAATCACGGTAAGAACAGCCTGGATAAAACCTATCTCAAAAAAGCATTGGAAACGGGAAACCTGGAAATCCTGGACCTCCATAAAGTTGATCATATAAAACTCAATGAAGATAAAAGTTATACGTTAGCTATCCAGCAGATCGATACAGCAGGGCAAACCATTGCCGATAAAACTTTTCACTGTAAAAAACTAATTCTTTCCGCAGGAACGATGGGAACGTTAGAATTATTACTGCGTTCTCATTCTCTACATAATTTCCCTGTTCATGAACTTGTCGGTAAAAACTGGGGGAACAATGGAAATTTTATGACGGGCAGAAACTGGGTAAAACCCTTATCCGGCGGAACAGGTGCCCAGCAGTCTACCATTCCCGTCGGTGGAGTTGATAACTGGGATGATCAGGAGCATCCTTTTTTTACCGAGATTGCGCCACTTCCCATGGGAATGGATGTAGCCACCGCATTGTATCTGCTCATTAACAGGGTTGATAAAAAAGGTGAGGTTACTTATGATTCAGCACAAACAAAACTGACTTTGAACTGGGATCAAAGTCATACCGTTACAATGAGAGAAAATGCCAATTATTTTATCAAAAAGATGAATAAGGCTAACGGCGGAACCCGCAGTCATTTTCTTTTCAAGAATGGCTTTGGAGCTGATATTTGTTATCATCCGCTTGGCGGCTGTGTTTTGGGACAGGCTACCAATCAGTATGGCAAACTTAAAGAACATGAAAATCTGTATGTGTTGGACGGCTCATTAATTCCGGGAACCATTGGGGTGAATCCGTTTGTTACGATCACCGCCATAGCAGAATTTTGCATTGAAAATTTAATCCGGACAAATGAATTTGCATAGCCTAAGAAAAGTATCAGTATTTAATATGATTCTGCAATTTTAACCCGATAAACATCCATAGAATTTCTTTTAATGGAATTGACGTAAAAGCCGCCTTCTTCGGGAATAACTTCCTTAAGATCAAAACTTTTACAGTCCTTGGGAAGCCCTGAAAATATAAGGGTAAACCAAAAATCTTTCATAAAAGGAACCACTGTCCAATTGGGAGACATGGTAATATTCTCAACGTGAATCAGTTTACTTTTATGTTCGGATTGGTTATCAAAAAGATAGGTTGACTGCCAGATCCTGATGAGATTTCCTAAAAACGGCGATGCCGGAAAACAACAGTGTACAATAACCTGCTTCTCTTCTTCTATTTTTGTCTGAAGAGATTCCAGGAGCTCTTTTACGATAATTGGCTTTACAACGACTTCTTCCACTTTTTTATTACTATGAATCATCAATGGTGAATGGTCAATTTTACATTCACCCTTCACCACTGACAATTTCTTTTTTTTAATATTCTAATTCTAAGGTCTCTTTGGTGTAATTTCTTACTTTCTCGGTAAGTTCAGGATTTTCTGCCAATTTCTGACCATAAGAAGGAATCATTTCCATAAGTTTTTCTTTCCATTCTCCCTGGAGCTTATCCGGGAAGCATTTTTCAAGAACATTCACCATAGCATATACTGCTGTTGAAGCTCCTGGTGAAGCCCCCAATAATGAAGCAATAGTACCGCTTTTATTTACCACTACTTCAGTACCGAACTCCAGTTTACCACCGTCTTTTTCATCTTTTTTAATGATCTGAACTCTTTGTCCTGCAAGTTTCAGTTCCCAATCCTCTTCATTGGCATCTTTGATAAATTCTCTCAAATGCTGCATTCTCTGAGATTTTGTCATCGCCACCTGCTGGATCAGATATTTGGTCAAAGGAATATTATGCCACCATGCTCCAAACAGTGAGCGTAAATTTTTGGTATTGACACTTTCCGGAAGATCAAGGTAGCTTCCTTCTTTTAAAAATTTTGTTGAAAATCCTGCGAAAGGACCAAAAAGAAGTGCTTTTTTACCATCGATAATTCTAAGGTCCAAATGCGGCACCGACATCGGCGGAGCATCTACTGTAGCCTGTGTATACACTTTCGCCTGGTGTTTTTCTACCAGTTCCTGATTGTGCGATACAAGCCATTGCCCTGAAACAGGGAATCCGCCATACCCTTCACTTTCTTTAATATCAGAGCTGTCAAGCAATGGAAGTGCATATCCGCCTGCTCCTATGAATACAAAATCTGCATTAACTTCCTGTTTATGATTATTGATCCTGTCTTTCACTTTCATTCCCCAGGTGCCGTCTTCTCTTGGATCTACATCTTTTACTTCGTGGTATAAGAAAACCTCAACATTGGAATCTTCCAGTAAATGTCTTCCCATTTTGCGGGTCAGAGATCCAAAATTGACATCGGTCCCCAGATCCATTTTGGTCGCTGCCATCACTTCAGAATCGTTTCGCTTGCTCATGACAAGGGGAATCCATTCTCTCAGCTGATTATGATCGGTAGAATATTTCATTCCTGAAAACAGGACAGATCCTGACATTTTTTCGTGACGCTTTCTTAAGTATTCGGCATCTTTTTCACCAAATACCAAGCTCATATGTGGACATGAATTAATAAATTCCTTAGGATCTTTTACATAGCCTTTTTTAATAAGGTAGGACCAAAACTGTTTAGACATTTCGAACTGCTCTGCAATACTTTCTGCTTTAGAGATATCGATAGAGCCATCAGGTTTTTCTGGGGTATAATTAAGTTCACAAAAGGCTGAGTGTCCGGTTCCTGCATTGTTCCATGCTGCCGTACTTTCCTTGGCAAACCTTCCCAGTCTTTCAAATATGGCAATTTCCAGATCGGGGTTAAATTCATGAAGCAATGTAGCTAAAGTGGCACTCATAATTCCGCCACCTATCAGTACAACGTCGTATTTTGGTTTTGGCGTTCTGCTTGTAAGGGATTGTGACATAATTCTAAATTTTACTCAAATTTCGGGAAAAGTTTTTAGAACCTCTGCTCTCTTAACGATTTTAACACGTTAATTTTCGGCTCAAAATAAATTAATAAATTCTTCATCATTTATCATGGAAATTATCAATCTTATGCTATTGAAACTACATATTGGAATTACTTTTTCATTTAGGATTTCCAAAATTTGCCAATAATTATACTCATTTTACTCGTAAAATTTAGGATTTTGAAATTTTAATTAAAAAAATTAATTAAATATTTCCGGCAGATTATTTTTTTTCTAAATCTAAGTTTATTTATGTCTGTTTAAGTTGGTTATATAGAATATTGCAACAGCAGCCGTTAACCATAATATTATTTATCAAATAAAGGTGATAATTATACATAATATTCAACATTACGTGAAATTAAATATAAATAACACAAATAAAACATCAATAAAATGCAATAAATATTATTATTCTTCACATATTTTCTTTATTTTGGTATGAAATTAATACATATTACAAACAATTATTAATTTAAAATATTTCGAATAAACATATCACAGATGAAAATTTTAAACATTGCAAGTACACTATTTGCTACAGTGGCTTTGGCCCAAAGCGGAAGTGTAGGAATCAACACATCCAATCCGGATCCCAGTGCTATTTTACACATTGAAAACTTCAAGGGGACACCTGCTGTGGCTACGGCCACTATATCGGGAGGTGCAATCACAGGAATTACGGTTACCAATGGAGGCAGCGGCTACACCACGGTACCTACCGTGAATTTTTATGGCGGAGGCTCAATCGTCAACGGGGGCACCAAAGCGAAAGCTACCGCTACCGTTTCAGGCGGAGTCGTTACCGGTATTACCATTAACAATGGTGGAACGGGCTACACATCAATACCTACGGTAACAATTTCCGGGGGAAATAAGGGGGTCCTGCTTCCAAACCTTAATATTGCAAACCTCAGCAGTACAACTACTCCTGTAGCTTCGCCGGCTGATGGCCTAATAGCCTATAACGGAGGTACTAACAGTAATAATAAAGCACTGCATTTTTTCAACAGTACGACCAGCCAGTGGCAAAGTACTATAAATGCTGAAGATACACCCAAAGTAGGATATCTGGATTTTACAGGTTCTTTATCATTATTGGACAATGCAATAGCAGGAGCGAGTTCTCCGCTGCTGGTAAATCCGCCTGCCATATCCGGGGTATCCAATATCAATGGTTTTAAGGTGCAGTTTAACAGCTCTTCCGGAGGATATTCATTGATTTTACCACAGGGTAATTATTTAGTTGAAGTAAACCTTAATCTTAATTCGCCCCAGGAAAGCCCTGCCGGACAAGGCGGAACAGCTCCTTTACCGGGAAGTACCTATTATTTGATGGGATATTTTATAGATTTCTATAATGATACTTATAATAATTCCACCAATACTTTTACAGCGGTCTCCTCTTCCAGAAAAGAGGTTCCTATTGTTTCTAAAGTAAGCACCAACCACTTAGCTACGTGGTCTTATTACTACACCGTGCCTACCAACGCGAATGCCAATATTATCGGAGGACTAAGACTGAATCTTGGGAGAATGCAAAACAGTACATTTTACGATCTTGTGAATGTAATTCCCGCAGGTTCTTATATCAAAATATCAAAACTTTAAAACACACATCATGAAAAAAACTTATATTCTGCTGTTATTATGCATCGTTAATAGCCTTTTTGCACAAGTTGCCATTGGAAAATCAACCGTGAACAGCTCTGCCATATTAGAGGTTTCGGAATCCAATAATAAAGGGGTTCTGCTTCCCAGAGTGGATATTATAGATATTTTAAGCAGTACGACCCCGGTAAACAATCCCACTGAAGGTCTTCTGGTTTATAATAAAGGAAATTCTATCAGCCCGGGGCTCTATATATGGAAAAACAGCCGCTGGAGCCAGATTGCTGATACGTATAATCTGGCAAGTTATCTGATGCTTCAGAGAACTACCGACTATTCTGTATTGGGAGGACTGGCCAACGGTACGTTCAAAAATTTCAATGATGCAGCATTTAATGTGGTTTCCAATGATATTGGTGCTTCTTATAATATTGCAACGGGTGAAATTACGCTGCCGGGAAATAGCGGCTACCTTGTGAATGTATGCTTAAACATAAGAACGGCTATTGAAAGTGCTACTGCCGGTATTGGCGGAACCCAGATCCATCTTCATCAGTATCTGGTAAAACTGATTGATCCTGCTACAGGAACTCAATACGGAAAAACCATCAGCCTAAATGCCCAATCTATAGCAAGCAACAAAACACATACGCTGAACCTGAGTTTTTCTTTCGTTACAACTTCGGCAACACCTATTAACCTTATGCCTTCTATTGCTCATGATGCAGGAGGTACTTATCAGTCCGGAGCTGGTGGAAGCACTCCTAATAACGGAGAAATCATTATTACAAATGCAAAAGTTGATATTCAACGATCTGCTCTTAATCAATAACAAACCAAAGAAATGAAAAAACTTATCTATATCACCTGCATGACTCTATTTTCATTAGGTACACTCACCAAAGCACAAGTTGGTATAAATACTTCAAGCCCTAACGCCAGCAGTATTCTGGATATCAACTCATCTAATAAAGGGGTTATTTTTCCACAGTACGATCTTACGGTACTTAACAGCACCTCGACTCCTGTCGCAAATCCTGCTGATGGATTAATTATCTATAACAAAGGGGGAGCTTCAACTTATTCCAAAGGATACTACATCTGGGTGAGAAATCAGTGGCAGCGTACTATTCTTGCAGGATCTGAACCGCAGACTTTATCTTTGGTAATCGCTCCCAGCGTTTTAATTCCTGTAAACAGCACCAATAATACGATCGCTAATTTTACAGTGGCTTCCAATAAAATCACTGGCGCTTCACTGGCTGCTGATAATTCCACTATTACACTGCCTGCAGGAACTTATATTCTAAGATATTCTGTAGATACGAATAATGCCAACAACAATACAGGCCCAGCCAACACGCAGTATTTATCTCAAAATTTCACCTGTACCCGGTCCTATTTGATTAATTCGGCAACGAGTGCTACTATTACTGAGGTTAACAGAATGTGCCAGTTGTCGAGTTCTTTCACATTTTTCCAGGGAACATTTTATCTGAAACTGGCTACACCCACTACAATCAGACAAAAATTTGAATTCGACACGGGTAATGGATTTACGAGCAGTAATCTGACGGTAAGAGCTTCATTTGCGCTTCTTATTACGAAAATGAGCCAATAAAAAAACTTAAGCTTTTGACTTAAGTTTTCAATTTATATTTAAAAAGACAAGGCTTTACATGAGTAAAGCCTTCTTTTATTAATTCAGTTTTGCTGTTAGTTTTTTGAATTGCTTTTCAGCATTTTTCCCTTCATACAGAATTCCGTAGATGGTATCAATGATCGGAAGTTTAAGGTTTTTCTGCTTGGCCGTCTTATAGATAGAATCTGCAGCATAATATCCTTCTGCTACCATATTCATAGACTGGATGGCAGATTTTACGGTATACCCTTTTCCGATAAGATTTCCTAAATTCCTGTTTCTTGAGAAGAGAGAATACGCTGTAACCAGAAGATCTCCAAGATAAGCACTTTCATTTACATCTCTCGGTGCTTCATAAATAGCTTCTAAAAAGGTTTCCATTTCACGGATCGCATTAGACACGAAAACAGCAGTAAAGTTGTCTCCATATCCTAATCCACTGGAAATTCCTGCACCGATGGCAAAAATATTTTTAAGAATGGCACTATACTCATTTCCTAGAACATCCTTACTGGAATGTACTTTAATAAAATCTGAATTGAATATGCTCTGCAGCTTATCAGAAACTTCATCTTCTACGGTAGCAATCGTAAGGTAGGACAGTCTTTCCATCGCTACTTCTTCAGCATGGCAAGGTCCTGCGATTACCGCCTGATTTCTGAATCCTATCTTGAATTCGTCTCTCAGATAATGGGCCACCACATCGTTTACTTTAGGAATAATCCCTTTAATTGCCGAAACAAAAATCTTATCTGAATAGTCACAGGTCATTTTATCCAGTGTGTCGGAAAGATAAATGGAAGGTGTTGCAAGAACGACTACATCACAGGCGGATACCAGTTCATTAACATCTGTCGTCAGTTTTAAATTTTTAAGATTAAAATTGGCCGCCGTAAGGTAAGTAGGGTTATGTCCACGAAGCTCTATAGCTCCTTTTACAAACTCACTTCGTACACACCAGTGTACAACCTTGCAGTTTTCAACAAGCATTTTTACGATAGCGGTCGCAAAACTTCCGCTTCCTACAACTCCTACAGAAATGTCCTTTTTATTCTTTTTTGGATTGGAAGATTCTGAAATTGTTTTCTTTTTAGCCATAATGAGAAAATGAACTACAAATATATTAAAACAAAGGCTTAGCCACACTTTTGAAATGATGATAAAACTCTTTTTCTGAAAAAATTAACATTCTGATACAATTAAATATCTAATTATACGTTAAATACAGAAATAACTAAATTTTTCGTTAAAAACTGCCCCTAAATCCTATTTTTAGTTAAATTTGCAAGCTTAAAACCGTTTTTTTAATATACTAAGAGAAGAAAAATGAAGAAATTTCTAAACAGCAGAAAGAACGTAAACATTCTTCTAGGAGGACTTTTACTAGTAGTTTTTGCACAAGGGATTTTTATCGCCTCGTTATTTTCTAAAAAGGATGACAAGACGTATGAAGTGAACCTTGTAAAAATAAACACTGAAAAAGACAGTGTAGATTATTTAAAAATGAGAACAGATCTTACCCTGGTAGATCAAACTGTAGCACAGCTTAATTCATTCCTGAAATCTAAAGATATCGCCAATGAAAAGCTGATGATTCTAAGCAAAGACAGTATTTCCAATTCTGTATATCTTGCCAAACAGGCTAACCGGTACAGCCAGTATCTGATGAATCTTCAAAAGAAATTAATGCAGGTCCCATTGGGAATGCCTACAGACGGATATATTTCCTCGAATTTCGGCATCAGAAAAAATCCTATTCCTTTTAAAACCGTGTATGCTTCTGTAAAATCTACAGGATCATCAGATGCCAAACCTGCGGCCGTTGCTGCAGCACCCAAACCGGAAGTAAAAGCTGAACCGGTTGAAAAAATCATTGAATTAACCGACAGTTACGGTAATAAGAGAGAAGTAAAGGTGATGGTAACTCCAAAGGCTGCCCCTGCCGCTCCTGCTCCTGCAATGGCATCTGCAAAAGCTGTTTCAGGTACCACCACTTCAAAAACACCGATGGAAAGAAATAATCCTCCTGCTGAAGCTGATCAGATGCAGTTTCATAAAGGACTGGATATCGCCGTTGCTTTTGGCTCTGACGTAAGAGCTGCTGCTGCGGGAACGATCATCTTTTCCGGGCAGAAAGGAGGCTACGGAAACTGTGTAATTGTTTCCCACGGAAAC
>Ga0153980_1000308_pt1 | contig 22955 bp, 19 predicted proteins | sample TSGA064MetaG_FD_104722 | JGI IMG/M metagenome (GOLD analysis project Ga0153980, IMG submission 104722) | Attine ant fungus gardens microbial communities from Georgia, USA - TSGA064 MetaG | ecosystem: Host-associated > Fungi > Mycelium > Unclassified | place: USA: Georgia, Magnolia Springs State... | reverse complement strand
TTGGCAACTTTGGGATGCAACAGTAATCCCGCGATAGAAAGCCCAAGAATCACGATATTTATCAATAGATGCGCAGTCCAGGAAATACGGCTCAGAAAGCTTGTGCACATACAGGGTTTCTGTGCATAAACATTGAATACGCCTAATCCAATATAGATCGTAAAAACGATGATCAATAGGGTGGAGGCTCTCCATCCCCACGCACGCAGTCCGACTGATGGTATGGCTAGCAATATCCCAACACCGATTTCCATAAGCGGAAGTGACCAAAAGAGTATTGGAGCCAGATCATTAATTATTGGCTGCTGCTCGAGGGCGATCCGAAACGCGCTCAGCTGCCAGATCTTGTCCATACCTACATAGATCCAAAAAAGGATCATTACCGACCGAAGGATCATATATATGATGCTGCTTGTTTTATTCGCTTCCATAGCTTTAATTATTTGTACTGTGGTATTTATTATTTCTTTCCGCTGTTTTATTATTTCCGGCTGCGGTTTTATTATTTTCGTTTTCCAGCCTTAACCATCTAGTTTAGCACCTTTATTATTTATGCTTAGCTTATGCTAACTATTTGTATTTCTCTCCTAACTATTTATATCCCGGGCTTAATTATTTGTATTGCCGTGCTAATTATTTTTGAATGGGCTTTTATTATTTCTTTGCTTCATTAAAAACAGGGCGCCGTACCTGCCCCTCCATTAGGTACAGCGGCCTGCCTGAGCGTCAGCTTCTACTTTTTCGTACGCCTTAAATCAAAGGTACCACGGAAAATAGGCGAGCGTAGGTGTAACGAAATGACTAATTCGGAGAGTTCACCTGCCTCTATTCGGTTTAAACAAAGGGTGGGATGTAGTGAAGGGGTAATATGGTGGCAAAAAGGTTAGGTTGGCTTCTTGGTAAAACCGTCGGTTTTGGGATTGTAATGGCTGTTTTTGATGGATAGAACGAATGTGCTGAGGGGGTGTAACGCTAACATACCCCTAGTTTTTTTAATTCTGTGTATTTTATTTATTTAATTCGGGAAATTGTTCATTCAGCTCGGCAAGCATGGTGTTTAATACTCTATGGATACGTACAGCTGCATGAAATTCAGCACTTTTGTCCATCCTTGTCAGGCTATGGGCAGAAAGTAAGGTGCCCTCCCTCGTTTTGATGAGTTTGGAAAACTCCTCGGCAACTTCTTTTTTCTCAGACGAGCGCATGATATTAGCCTTGACAGCGATGTGCATCCAGATCTTGAGCTCCTTGCCATTGAAATTGCTATGGATAAATCGTTGTGAATGATCATGCAATGTTGAATGCGGTTGCGTATTTTCGGCCTGAATGTACTCGCACATCAACTCAAGCAAACTCCTGCGATTGCTGTCATACGCAAAGTTGGGGATGCAGGAGAAATGTTTGGGAAAGCGTAATAGCGCATCCATAAATGAGGGATCTGAAATGTACAGCTCTTTCCAGCGGTTAAAGAATCCCATGTGGTTAAAATTGAAATTGACCATCACTACTAAAAACCGGTAATGCCAGTTCTTACCTTGGCGCTTGTCTTGCGCCAACTGCCGTAGCGATTCGACCAATTGGATCAGGTAATCTTGATGTCGGTATTGAATATAAGGGATCTTGCCATTTTCAAATAGACTGTCCATGGCTGAAAGAATTTCACCAAGATAAACTTGTGGTATGTCTTTTTGGGCAAGTCTATCGAGGATATAGGGCATATTGATGTAGACATATGCATACATCCTTTTGCGGTAATGGCTTGGTAAGGATGTAGCAGGATCGATGTCTCTTTTAAATAAAAATTCAATACGTTCGAGCAAGTCTTCCAGCGCTATTAATGCTGTACGGTCTCCGATATTGTTATCCCTACAGAAGCTATCGAGTTTTTGGTGTAGACGAAGTAATTGGGTATGGTATAGACGCACAGCCTGGCTGGCGGAGTCGACATTACTGATCTGCCGGAAGGCCTGTAATGACAGCGCAAAATTATCGGAGCAGGCCACTGAAATCTCGTGTAAACGTGCCTGTGCTCCCTTGCCTTCCAAGTGATCCAAAGCTTCGATAAGTAAAGTCAGTGGGTATAGACTTACAATCATTTGTACCTCCTTTTGATATCTTTGTGGTACCAGGGCCAGCCATAGACCCCGGGATGCATTTGCAGCAGGAGTGTGTCACCCACATTGGTCTGTTCATGTAACTGTGGGTTAACGTTTATGGACACCGTTTGCTCTTGCCCTTCATGCTTGAACGAAAACCACAATTCATGGATGTCACAGCAAGGAGGGCATTTTTGGATGACAATGGCAGGTATGCGTACAGCTTTCGCATTTGGGATATGCTGACAATTGGCCATAATCAGCAGCATGCGTATATACCAGATACAGGCAAGGATCATAATCGGAAATTGGATCCCATAAAGTTTGAAAAGGTTTATCTTTCTCCAAGAAAAAAGATGTGCTAGCACACAGACGATGAAGGCTATCGGTATGCCTTTTCTTACAGCTGTCCAAAATGGCTGAGAACTGATCAATAGCTGATAGGGGAGACGATCAAATAATGCTATGCTGCTAACTTGGATACAGGCAAAAAAGATAAAGAAAAGCTGCATCACGCGCTCTTGGTTGCGGATCTCTAAAAAGGGGATAAGCACAACCAGTACACCAATGCTATATACACGTTGGTCATGTGTCCGCGCCCAAAAAAGCCCATATAAGGTAATCAATACAGCAATCGTAATAAATATATAATTGCGGCTAAATGGGAGGACTGTTTTTGTTGTTCTCATGATCTATGGGTTTATAATCAGTGAACTATTACTTTTCAAAAATACCGATAACAACAGGAAATTTTTGCTGAATACCGCCTTAATTTCAACGAAGACCTGTTTTTTACAACGAAGGCTGATTTCTTTACAACGAAAGGTGCATTTTAAACAATAAAGGTTGAAAATTTTCATCCAACAGGGTAATTATTTAGGTTAGAGGCCGGAATGAAAAAGCCGATTTTGAACTGGAAATATTGTTTAAAAAATAAATGGCTAAATTTATATAGTAAACATTTCTTCGTATAGGGAAATTTTTAACAAAAGTCCTTAAGCAATATCTAGCCATATATGCTTGAAGGGACCTTGGTATGTTGAAAAGTAATTTATAATAAAGTAAACTCTACCCGAATGAGAAAGAGCAAGCAAACTGGATGCGCATGTATGTTTGGATAGAGCTTTGATAAAATAGTATTGGAGTATATGAAAAGTATCGGTCAGGACAAATATCAAGATAGTAAAGATTTGACTGTAAATTACCCGGATGTAATCTGGCTATTGATCGCGTCTTTCGTCTTTGGCGGTGTTTGCTGGTATTTGGGTTATCAGGGGGCTTTAGCTGATCGGCTTGCAAACTGGTCAATCATCTCTAGCTATCTATTTTTTGTGCTGATGGTGGCTATCACTTTTCTCTATATACGTTTGGTTATAGTGTTACTGGACAAAAGGCAAAATTGGTTGACCGATCCGGAGAAACGCATCGGTACACAACTGTTTTTTTGTTGTGTATTGCCCACACTGTTTTTGTTCTGGATTATCGGTCCAGATGCAATGGCTAAGGATGAATGGCTTTTATTTCCTCTAATGGTCATATTTAGTGGGGTTCTGGTCTTGAATATGTGCTATACAGTGTATTTTTATCTCGCCAATTATCAAAGCCAAAAAAAGCTACTTGTTGAATTGAACGAAGTAAACCATCAGCAGCAATTAAAGATAACAGATCTTGAGGAACAAATTGATCTGTTATCTCCGGATCTGGAAGAGGTGAGGGAAATCCTGGAAGCTGAGACGGGAGATAGAGATCCTGATTCCATGGATGAAATAGATTTAGTTCTGGTCAAATCCATGGATCCGGAGCAGGAAGTATTCTTGCTCAATAATAAAATCTTGTCCCAGAAGATTCTGTATAAAGATTTAGGAATTTTTACTTTTAAAAATAGTATCGTCAGCCTTTATTTAAAAACTGCGATGCACGACAATCTTACTTGTGGTGAACAACGTAGCCTAAAGGAAGTCGTAAATAGTACAAAAGGATTCGTACAAAAGATAGATCGGGATAAGGCGATACCGTTTGGTATGATCCAGTCTTGTCATCAACTGAAGCGTGGCAGGTTACGTATTGTGCTCAAGCTTCCGTTTGAAGGGCGTTATAATTTTGAGGTGTCTGATAAGATTGTTAAGCATATCAAAGAATGGATCATGTTGCAGGTACCAATAGAAAAGGAAAGATACAATAAGAGATAAACTTTAAAAGATAGATTATGGAAAAAGCAAAGGATAATACCTGGAAATGCCGTGCTACTGGTAAAGTTGGATTTCCTTCTTTAATTGAAGCCCAATGGGCAATGCTTCATTTTAAGTTCAAATCACGGGTGAGAAACAAATTAGACGGCAGACGTATCAAACATCGGATGGGAAAAGATGCCTGCAAAAGGGCTTATTATTGTAAGTTTTGTAAAGGATACCATATTACCAAATGGGATAAAGAACACTTTAGCATCTACAAAACTAAGGCGGAGTCTTGGAAGATACCGGATGTATTAGGAAACTGGAATTATTTGATTGAGTAGAATCAGTAGATGGTTTTGGTTAACACTCGCAGCTTCTACTATGTGAAAATTTTTGATTAAGTCTTTGAATAGGTGTTGAGTCTAAATTACAGGCGGATAGAATAATCTATAGCGAATCATTTACGAAAATTATTTTGCTTAATTTTCTTGTTGTGTTTCGGGATATTATATCTTATTTTAGCTCTATATTTAATTTGTTTTTAATGAAAAGAAAATTACTCTCAATTGCAGCAGCATTATGTTTTATTGCTGGAGCAAAAGCACAAACTTCTTATGGTATTAAAGCTGGTGCTAACTTTGCTAAAATGAAAGAATCCGCACAGGGTTTTTCTTATACTTCTGATGCTGCAACATCATTTTATGTGGCAGGTTATGCTGACATCCCACTGGCAAATAGTTTTAGTATTCAACCCGGAATTTCATTACAAGGGAAAGGAAGTAAAATTTCATTGACAAAAATGGCGGAACTTGCTGGTATAAGTGGAGTGTCGGGTAGTGTAAAGCAAGATTTGATGTACATTGAAATACCAGTCAATTTTGTATATTCTATCCCAACAGGAAATTCTGGAAATGTCTTTTTTGGGGCCGGCCCATATGCTGGATTTGGAATTCATGCTAAAGTTAAAGCTGATAATATCTCGGGATCTTTTGAAGATGATTTTTTTGATATAGACGGGAAAGAAAGTGGAAGCTTTGGTGATTTCGGCTACAAAACCTTTGACGCAGGGTTAAATGTTTTGGCAGGCTTTAAGTTCACCAATGGTTTCTTGATTAATGGTGGTTATGGTCTAGGATTAACAAATATTGCTAAGGAAACTAATGGCGAAGGTAGTCTAAAAAACCGCGTATTTTCAGTAGGAGTTGGTTACCAATTCTAAGTAAAAAAATATAAAAATAAAAAAGGGCTTTTCTTACGAAAGGCCCTTTTTATTTCAGTGACTGAAATCTATCACACTTTGATTTCTACTTCAACACCTGAAGGTAATTCAAGTTTCATCAATGCGTCAACAGTTTTAGCGTTTGATGAATAGATATCCAACAATCTTTTGTAAGCACACAATTGGAATTGCTCACGTGCTTTTTTGTTAACGTGTGGTGAACGTAATACCGTATAGATTTTTTTCTCAGTAGGCAATGGAATAGGACCACTAACAACTGCACCTGTAGGTTTTACTGTTTTTACGATTTTCTCAGCTGACTTATCAACCAAATTGTAATCGTAAGATTTCAATTTAATTCTGATTCTTTGGCTCATTTTTATTTATTTAAAATGATTGCTAATTAGAGCTATTCACAACTAGCAATCGGTGTGTATTTTTTGATTAAAGAACAAAGAGAAAAGACTAGCGTCCTTTATCTTTGTTCCATTATCGTTGTTTTATATTATTCCACAGAACCTTTGATTCTGCCTTTTGATTTTGCGATTACTTCTTCAGCAACGTTACGTGGAGCTTCTGAGTAGTGATCAAATTCCATTGTAGATGTTGCACGACCTGAAGTGATTGTACGTAATTGTGTTACGTAACCGAACATTTCAGAAAGTGGAACCAATGCTTTGATTACCTGTGCACCGTTACGTGAATCCAAACCTTGCATTTGACCACGACGACGGTTCAAGTCACCCATTACATCACCCATGTTTTCTTCTGGAGTCAATACTTCAACTTTCATGATTGGCTCCATCAATACTGGAGAACATTTAGGTAATGCCTCACGGTAAGCCATTTTAGCTGCCAATTCGAATGATAATGAATCTGAATCGACTGCGTGGAATGAACCATCAATCAAACGAACTTTCATGCCAGAAAGAGGGTAACCAGCTAAAATACCATTGCTTAATGAAGCTTCAAATCCTTTTTGAACGGATGGGATATATTCTTTAGGAATCGCACCACCCACAATTTCGTTTACGAATTGAAGTGCTGATTTTGTTGTATCGTAATCTGCATCGATAGGAGAGATAACAACTTTGATATCCGCGAATTTACCACGACCACCTGATTGTTTTTTGTATACCTCGCGGTGCTCAGTAGTACCATTGATCGACTCTTTGTATGCTACTTGAGGAGCACCTTGGTTAACCTCAACTTTGAATTCACGTTTCAAACGGTCGATCAAGATCTCTAAGTGAAGCTCACCCATACCAGAGATAACTGTTTGACCAGTTTCTTCGTCAGATTTAACAACGAATGTAGGATCTTCTTCAGCCAATTTACCAAGACCAATACCTAATCTATCAACGTCAGCTTGAGTTTTAGGCTCAATCGCTAAACCAATTACTGGCTCAGGGAAAGTCATAGACTCTAATACGATAGGCGCTTTTTCGTCACAAAGTGTATCACCAGTTTTGATGTCTTTGAAACCTACAACCGCACCGATATCACCTGCTTCGATAAAAGGAATAGGGTTTTGTTTGTTGGCGTGCATTTGGAAGATACGAGAGATACGTTCTTTGTTACCTGAACGTGTGTTCAATACATAAGAACCTGCATCTAACTTACCAGAGTAAGCACGGATGAAACATAGACGACCTACGAATGGGTCAGTCGCAATTTTGAAACCCAAAGCTGCGAAAGGCTCGCTAACAGATGGTTTACGTTCAATTTCTTCACCAGTATCAGGATTAGTACCTTTTACAGCCTCTACATCAAGAGGTGAAGGCAATAATTCCATTACGAGATCCAACATGGTTTGAACACCTTTGTTTTTGAAAGATGAACCACAAACCATAGGAACGATAGAGTTGTCCAATACTGCCGCACGTAATGCATTTAAGATTTCACGCTCAGTCAATGAATCTGGATCTTCGAAGAATTTCTCCATCAAAGACTCATCATAACCAGCTACTGCTTCTAATAATTTCTCACGGTATTCAGCAACCTCGTCCAACATATCCTCAGGAATTGGAACTTCAGTAAAAGTCATTCCTTTATCATGCTCATTCCAAACGATACCACGGTTGTTGATCAAGTCAACTACACCTGTGAACGTATCTTCAGCACCGATAGGCAATTGTAACGCTACAGCATCAGAACCCAACATATCTTTTACTTGTTTTACAACTTTCAAGAAGTCAGCTCCTGAACGGTCCATTTTGTTAACGAAACCGATACGAGGTACTTTATAACCATCAGCTAAGCGCCAGTTTGTTTCAGATTGAGGCTCAACACCATCAACTGCTGAAAACAAGAATACCAATCCATCCAATACACGTAACGAACGGTTTACCTCAACCGTGAAATCCACGTGTCCAGGTGTATCGATAACGTTTACTTGGTATTTGTTGTTACGGTAGTTCCAGAATACAGTTGTTGCAGCAGAAGTGATCGTGATACCACGCTCAGCCTCTTGCTCCATCCAGTCCATTGTTGAAGCACCTTCGTGAACCTCACCAATTTTATGGTTTACACCTGAGTAATAAAGGATACGCTCAGTTGTTGTAGTTTTACCAGCATCGATGTGTGCAGCGATACCGATATTTCTAGTGAATTTTAAATCTCTTGCCATAATATTTTTAAGCAGCTGGCCTTACGGGCCTTATGTGTTTAAATGTAATGTTAAATAAGTACACCGACCTTGATAAAAGAGTGTTCGTTTATCGGAGGTCGGTGTAATCATATTTTTTTGAATGTCTTCAAAATTAGAATCTGAAGTGTGAGAACGCTTTGTTAGCTTCCGCCATTTTGTGCGTATCTTCTTTCTTCTTAACAGCAGCACCTTCACCTTTAGAAGCTGAAATGATCTCTCCTGCTAATTTTTCGAACATTGTTTTTTCACCACGTTTACGAGCGTATGAAATTAACCATTTCATACCCAAAGCAATTTTACGCTCTGGACGAACTTCCATAGGAACTTGGAAGTTAGCACCACCTACACGGCGTGATTTAACTTCAACAGCAGGCATAACGTTGTTCAAAGCTTTTTTCCAAGCTTCTAAACCGCTTTCTTGTGTTTTTTGTTCTACTAATTCTACTGCATCGTAAAAAATATCATAAGCGATGGATTTTTTACCATCTACCATCATATTGTTTACGAAACGTGTTACCTGAACGTCGTTAAACTTTGGATCAGGTAAAATGATTCTCTTTTTCGGTTTTGATTTTCTCATTTTTCTTTCCTCCGTTTAATTATTTCTTTTTACCTTTTGCTGGAGCTGCAGCTGCTTGTCCTGGTTTAGGACGCTTAGTTCCGTATTTAGAACGACGTTGGTTACGACCTGCTACACCTGAAGTATCTAATGCACCACGGATGATGTGGTAACGCACACCTGGTAAATCCTTAACACGACCACCACGGATCAATACGATCGAGTGCTCTTGTAAGTTGTGACCTTCTCCAGGGATGTAAGCGTTGACCTCTTTACCGTTTGTTAAACGTACACGAGCTACTTTACGCATTGCTGAGTTTGGTTTTTTAGGGGTAGTAGTATATACACGTGTACATACACCTCTTCGCTGTGGACATGAGTCCAACGCTGGTGACTTACTCTTATCAACCAGAGCTACTCTACCTTTTCTAACTAATTGTTGAATAGTAGGCATTTACCTGTTTTTGTTTATAAATTTGATACCTAAATTATTTTAAGTTCGCAAAGATACTGATTCCGTTTTGAATATTAAATAGTTAGTGTATAAAATTTAGATTATTTTTTCGAAATAGAAGTTCTCTTTTCCCTGAGGCGGAAGCATTTCCCCACATGGTTTGACAAGTTCGCGCTCCTTCTTCTGTATATTCTCCTGGGGCTAGATGATTTAGTCAGGTGGAACTTTCATTTACTCTCCTGTCGAAATCATTTCGACACACGACTAAGTCATTTTCCCTTGTGGCGATATGGTTTTGTCAGGCGCCGGAATGATTTAGTCGCCTGTCTGTTCCGTTTTTTCCTTGGTCTGGATGATTTAGTCAGGTGGAATTTTCATTTCCCCACATGGAAAAATAGCTTCGACACTGGTTTGGCTCAATCCGACACGGCGCTGAATTCATGTTTTACTTGGCGAAATGGAATAAACACCCGGGAGATTTCATTTGATACTTACGCAGCTCTCATTCATCTCTTGTAAAATCCGGATACGGTATGACGACAATCGATAGCGTTTCCTTGTTAAATAGGATGTTGCCAAATAAGGACAATATTAGTAGTGTTGTCAACCCAAACTGTGCAAAAATAGTAATGTTTTATATTGTTGCTCTATGGCATCCTTACATATTGATTACTAGTTCTTCTATGTTTTTTTACGAAATTATTCTTCTACTGGTTTTCCAGTATATTTTATCTTTTTGCGTGTTTATGCATCTTTTTGGCAGGCCGTTTGTCAAACACGGATAGATAATTAACAGTAAAAACAAATTAAAGTATGCAAATTATGAAAATCAAATCGATGTATTTAATGGTATTAACGCTTGTGACTCTTGCGTTTGTTGGATGTTCAAAGGATAAAGATGAGCCGATTCAAACAGGTGGAAGTATTGATGCGGCTGTAGGTACCTATAAGGGGAGTTTGGATTTATCAAACACAACCGGACCGATGTTTGATAAAACCTTGACGGTTACAAAAATTTCTGACAATACGTTGAAAGTTGAGATTGGGGACAAAACACTAAAAATACCTGCAAAAGAGTTTAAGGTTATCAATAATATGAACATATCAATTCAAACGTCAGGCGTTTCTCCAGAAGGATCATTTTTGTTTGATGTGAAAAACAAAACCCTCCTGTGCCAAGGACAGAAGACAAAGGAAACTGAGGTTTTTTATACTTTCGAAGGAACCAAGCAATAATTTTTTTCCGAACAACACATAAAAAGCCCGAATCAGTATTACTGATTCGGGCTTTTTAGTTAACTGGATTTTACTACGACAACAACGTAAAATCTATCTGCCGTTTATCCAGATCCACTTTCTTTACACGGATTTGAACCTCATCACCCAATTGGAATTTCTTTTTCTTCCGCTGGCCGATAATGGCGTAGTTCTTCTCATCCAGTACATAGAAATCATCTGTGATATCACGCAAGCGCACCATACCCTCACACTTGTTCTCTTCAATCTCCACATACATACCCCATTCGGTCACACCTGAGACAATACCAGTGTATTCGGTGCCAATCTGATCTTGTAGGTATTCCGCTTGTTTGTATTTAATGGAAGCACGTTCCGCTTCAGCTGCCTTTTTCTCCATTTGCGAGGAGTGCTCTGCCATTTTCTCATAATGCTCGGCATTGACCTTTGTACCACCATCCAGGTAGAACTGCAAAAGACGGTGTACCATCACATCCGGATATCGACGGATAGGGGAGGTGAAGTGGGTGTAATAGTCAAAAGCCAATCCATAATGGCTTGTTTTCTTCGTTGTATAGATAGCCTTGGCCATTGATCGTACCGCCAAAGAGGTCAGCATATTTTGCTCCTTGCTGCCTTCGATCTTGGTCATGATAGCATTAAGCGATTTCGCTGTTTCCTTGTCTGTTTTAATGGTCAGCTTATGGCCAAAGCGCGCGGCAAATTGCGAGAATGTGGTCAAAGTTTCCGGATTAGGCACATCGTGGTAACGGTATACAAACGTTAATTTGTTTTTACCGCGACCTTGCTTACCGATATATTCGGCCACTTTACGGTTGGCCAGCAACATAAAATCTTCGATCAGCTTGTGGGCATCTTTACGTACTTTGGTGTATACGCCCGTAGGTTTGCCATGCTCATCCAGGGTGAATTTAACCTCCTCACTTTCAAAGGCAATCGCACCATTTTTAAACTTGCGCTCGCGGAGGATATAAGCAAGCTCATTTAATTTTAAGATCTCATGGCTGAAATCACCGGATTTCGTCTCGATGACTTCCTGCGCTTCTTCATAGCTAAACCGTCTGTCCGAATGGATAATCGTACGGCCAAACCATTGCTCATGAATAGTAGCTTTCTCATCCATTTCGAATACCGCCGAAAAACAAAGTTTGTCTTCATGTGGGCGTAATGAACAGACCCCATTGGACAGGCGCTCCGGAAGCATCGGAATAACACGGTCGACCAGATAGACTGATGTCGCACGGTTAAAAGCCTCCTTGTCCAGTTCGGTATCCGGTAGCACAAAATGGGATACATCGGCGATATGTACGCCGATCTCGTAATTGCCGTTCTCCAGCTTTTGGAAAGATATGGCATCGTCAAAATCTTTGGCATCTGCAGGGTCAATCGTGAAGGTCGTGACCCCTCTGAAATCACGTCTCTTGGCGATTTCTTCCTTGCTGATTTTTTCCGTGATTTTATTGGCCTCTTCTTCTACCTTTTTCGGGAATTCCAATGGGAAACCGTAGTCCGCCAGGATCGCATTCATCTCGGTGTTGTTTTCGCCTTTGACCCCAAGGACATGTTTGACCGTTCCTACAGGGTTTTTACTGCCACTTGGCCAGTCAATGATCGAAACCACCACTTTCTCCTTGTCCTTGGCGCCGTTTAGATTGTCCAGGGGGATAAAGATATCATGGAGCATCTTGCGGTCATCCGCGATAAAAAAAGCGAAATTATTTGAGATGCTGATCGTTCCGGTAAAGTCCGTTTTGGCCCGTTGTAAGATTTCGACAACTTCGCCTTCTTTTTTGCGGCCACCTTTCCTTTTCTCAAAAGTGTGCACCTTGACAATATCCCCATGCAGGGCCTGTCTTAGTTTACGCGGCGCAATATAGATGTCGTTCTCAAATTCATCTTCCGGAATAATATAGGCGGAACCATCTGCTGTCATGTCCACCCTTCCGGTGACATATACTTTAAGCTGCTTCAGGTTAAATTTTCCACGTTCTGCCTCTGTAAACAGTCCGCTTCGCACATTCTCCTGTAAAATATCGGCAATAGCGACTTTGGAATCGTTGTCCGTCAGGTTCAATTTGGAAGAAACTTGCTTATAGTTGAGTGGTTTGTTTCCTGACTTTTCGAAAATATCGATGATCAGTTGTGTCAATACCTCTTTATAGGGATTTTCTTTTCTTGTCTTCATTCGTGTTATTGTTTACTCATTTGTTTTAGCCTCCAAAGGCATTTGCAGAGCTGCTCGATCACTCATCTGTATGATCGACATTGTTGATACAAGGTACAAAAAAAACCGCATTTTAACCGTACGATAGCCGAGCTAATCGGAGCAAAATCCGATTCCCAAACTATAGACAGATCAGGGGAGAAATTGTTTTGGAACTGTACGGTATGATTTATTTTTTACAATGATTGCATACGCCGAGTGCATTTACGGCAATCGCTTCCAGGCTAAACCCATCGGGGATAGCTACTTTTGGTAATGTAATTTCATCCAGACAATAGACCGAATTGCATATCCGGCAGATAAAATGTACATGCTGGTCGTGATGGTCATGTTCGGAACAGTTGGTGGAACACATGGCGTAGGTCGCGGTTCCGTGTAAATCAAAGATCTTGTGGATAATGCCTTTTTCCTCAAAACTGGCCAGTACACGGTATAATGTCACACGGTCGATATCCTTGCCCAATAGCTTCTCCAATTCAGGCTGGGAAATGGCCGAATCTTTCGTTGAAATAATTTCAAGTACCCTTAACCGTGGTTGGGTAACTTTTAAGCTATTCCGTTTCAGGATTTCTGGATATGCTGTATTGGATTGTTCCATGGACTCTTTTGTTAAACCTTAGATCAATTACAAAAATAAGCAATTTATCCACATAAGAAAACCGATAAGGTTAAGATTATTGTCATCTTCCCCCTATCGGTTTAAAACCTATACCGAAATATAGTCTATTTTATTTGCCTGCAGCTTTCGCGTGGTCAGCTAAAAATGTTGCTAAACCGCTATCTGTCAATGGGTGTTTCAATAGGGATAAAATTGCCGATAATGGACCCGTCATCACATCTGCACCGATTTTAGCACAGCCCAGGATGTGCGCGCTGTGGCGTACAGAAGCGGCTAAGATCTGTGTTGGATACTGGTAGTTATCATAGATCAAACGGATATCTTCGATCAATGCCAGTCCATCTGTAGAGATATCATCCAAACGGCCAATAAAAGGAGAAACATAAGTTGCACCTGCTTTTGCTGCCAATAAAGCTTGACCAGCAGTGAATACCAATGTACAGTTTGTTTTAATACCTTTTTTGCTGAAATATTTAATTGCTTTCACGCCATCTTTGATCATAGGAACTTTGACCACGATCTTGCTGTCAAGAGCTGCCAATGCTTCTCCCTCTTTGATCATTTCGTCATAAGTAGTAGAAATAACTTCAGCACTCACGTCGCCGTCAACAATAGCACAGATTGCTTTGTAGTGGTTGATTACGTTCTCATCACCGCTGATACCTTCTTTAGCCATTAAGCTTGGATTGGTCGTTACACCATCTAATACGCCTAAGTCTTGGGCTTCCTTGATTTGCTCTAGGTTCGCTGTGTCAATAAAAAATTTCATTTTGTATGTTGTTGAATGATAATTATTTGATTATTTTAACGTTCAAAATAATAGGTGCAAAGTTATTGATTATATTCCAGTATTACACATTGATTTCAATGAATTGCATCATTATTTTTGCAAAATAGAATCTCTTCTCTTTCTTTTTTGTTATACTTTTATAGTATTATCTTTCAATATGCAGGTTTTTAGGTCTCTCCATTATAGAAACTTCCGTTTACATGTGATAGGACAAGCAATTTCCCTAATGGGAACTTGGATGCAGCGGATAGCGATCAGCTGGCTGGTGTATGAGCTGACAGGCTCGGTGTTCTGGTTGGGGTTCGTTCAGTTTATTTCCTTATTGCCCTCGTTGGTAATGTCCCCATTTATCGGAAGCTTCGTCGATAAACACAAAAAATATAAATTGGTGTTATTGACGCAGATCGGCCTGATGATACAGGCTGGTGTACTGACCTTGGTAGTTTACCTCAAATGGGAGAGCGTCTTGTGGCTCTCGATACTTGGACTCATACAAGGGGTCATCAACTCGTTTGATGTGCTCGGACGGCAGTCGTTGATGATGTATCTGGTCGGCGACCGCAAGGATCTGCCGAACGCCATCGCGCTTAATTCGACCATTTTTAACGGTGCACGGATGCTGGGCCCTGCTATTGGGGGTATTTTATTGAGTACCTATGGCGAACTGGTCTGTTTTGCCCTGAATTTTATCAGTTTTGTGCCCGTCATTATTACCTTGTTGATGATGCAGGTGGATGAGACCAAGGTACAGCTCAGCAAAGGGAGCAACTGGGAGGGACTGGTCGAGGGATTTCGCTACCTCAAACGTTCACCACATATTTCTTCCCTGATTATTATTATGACGTTCTCCAGTTTGATCGTCATCCCTTATACCTCACTTTTGCCGGCCATAGCAAAAGAAATGTTCCATGGAGACGAACGTACGTTCTCCTGGTTTGAAAGTGCTGCTGGACTAGGTGCCATGATCGGTGCATTTAATATGGCCCGCCTGAAGTCAGGGACTAACCTGCGTTATCAAGTAATGGGGGCCGCGGCACTGATGGGACTGGCCTTACTTTTCCTGGCGCATTCAAGCATGTTGCAGATGGCACTCGTTTATGTTATGTTGGTTTCCTTTGCGATGATGATGCAGAATTCTAGTATTAACACCTATATTCAGACACATGCCATACCAATCTACCGGGCACGGGCGATTTCATATTATGTGATGGCCTTTCAGGGGATTTTTCCGATAGGGACATTGATGATTGGCTCCCTGGCAAGCTACTATGGCCTCCGGACAACCTTATACCTGATGGGCGGATTGGGAATATTAATAGCCATACTCTATTACACCTATCTGCGGATGCATATCCATAAAAGGCTTTTTAAATTCTAGTGACTCTTAATTTTTCGGTCACGTAAGCGTAATGTCTGCTTGGCGTAATCAATGACAGCACCATAGTCGGCAAAAATATCACCGCCTAGTACACCGATCACCGGTTCCAGCTCCATTTGTCCGTAGGCGTAATTGATGGAGCTTAAATCCAATACCGCGGTTTTCAATTTATTGATTCGCCATGTACCGATATACAAGCTGGGGATTTCCATTGTAAAACTCTCCATGGAGTTGGTACCGAGACCTGTTGAAAGGGTTTCCGATGGTTCCAACAGTAATTGATCTTCCAGAAGGTGGCCCATTTGGGTTTTGTCAAATACGGTTTTGGATGCTCCCGTGTCGATTACCATCTTAAAACTGCGTTCATATAGCGTTACATCAACTAGAATATGTGTTCCTTGTCCCTGAAGGTCCAGAAGTTGAAAAGGTACTGTTGTCATATTTCCAAACATAGCCAAAAATTTAATTAAAAAAAACTTTGGCGCAAGCTTACTGCTCCTTTGAACGTAAAATCCGGGATGCAGCATGAAAAAATGATCGGCAAACCAGACATAAAAAAGGCCGTTATTCCAATAACGGCCTTTCCATTCGCTGCTGGATGTTGATTACAACGCGTTTATTTCTTTTAATACATTATTCATGGTACGTACTGCATCGGCACTTTTGCCGAATTTTTCCTTATCCTCTTCATCCAGTTGCAGTGGAATAATACGGTCCCATCCTTTTTTGTTGATAATGACCGGAACACCGAGATTGATATCTTCCTGACCAAATTCACCTTCGAGGTAAACGGAAGCAGTAAACAATTTACCTTGGTCACGTACAATGCTTTCGACCACTGCAGCGGTAGCAGCTCCCGGCGCGTACCAGGCAGAGGTGCCGATAAGGCTTGTTAAAGTTGCTCCACCAACCATTGTCTTATGCACAATCTCTGCCTGTTCTTCGGCGGTTAGAAAGTTGCTGACCGGAATGCTGTTCCACGTGGAGTGCTTGATCAGCGGAATCATCGTGGTATCGCCGTGACCACCAATGACAATAGCATTGAGGTCCGCGGCTGAAGCATTTAATTTTTCACTCAATTGATACTTGAAGCGTGCGGAATCCAATGTTCCACCCATTCCGATAATCCTATTTTTAGGCAAGCCACTCGATTTGAGCGCGAGATAGGTCATCGTATCCATTGGGTTAGAAACAATGACAATAATGATATCCGGAGAGTGCTTTACCAAATTCTCTACAACCGATTTAACGATATTGGCATTTGTTCCGATCAATTCCTCGCGGGTCATTCCCGGCTTGCGGGGAATACCTGAGGTAATGACAGCAACAGTAGAGCCCGCAGTAGACAGATAGTCATTGGTTACCCCTTTGATCTTGGATTCAAAGCCCAGTAAGGCTGCCGTTTGAGCCATATCCTGCGCTTTTCCTTCCGCAAATCCTTCCTTGATATCCAATAACACAATTTCCTCGGCGACATTTCGACGGATTAAATTGTCTGCTGTAGTTGCGCCTACAGCTCCAGCACCAACAATAGTTACTTTCATATGTAAATTATTTGTTTTTTAAAGGCCATATGGAATATCCAGTCCATTTTTACGAATGCTTGTACTGTTTTTCTACATGGATATTTCATGAGCATTTATGTGGATTAGTAAATAATGCTTGAATTTAACGAATTATTGTCAGTAAATCAATCAATTTCACCGGAATAACTTGATTTTTCAACGTCATAAAATGATAGTGGTTGAAACATGACCTAGAGATGTCGCCTGAGGCTAGAATGGATAACCAATAGCCAGATTGAACATCAGGTTGTCTTTCCGCCATTGCGAACTGCCGAAATCAATGTCCTTAAATACCCAGCGTTCCCCTTTTGGTAGGTAGGGAATACGGAAAGGAATTGAAAAATCAGTCCGGATGATCAGGAAAGTAAAGTCGAAACGCAAGCCAGCGCCACCGCCCACAGCAAGTTCATTCAAAAAGTTCTTGCTGAATTTCGCACCGGGCTTATTCACATCTTCGCGTTGCAGCCAGACGTTACCCGCATCAATAAATGCTGCCCAATGTACAAAACCAGCCAGCTTAGCCCGGTATTCGGTATTCAGTTCCAATTTGATATCACCAGTCTGGTCTGCATAAAATAAACCATTGCTCAATTTTTCCGGGGCAACCGTTCCGGGACCGATAGCGCGGGCACCAAAGGCGCGGATACTGTTCGGACCACCGACATAATATTGTTTCAAATAGGGTAGGGAACGCGAGTTTCCATAGGAATAACTCAATCCAAGACTTACCCTGGAAGCCAGTTGCGAATTCTCTGATAATTTAAAGTAATGTCTTCCATCACCACTTAATTTAATATACTGGGAGAAGTATGCGTCAAATAACTTGAAAGTCTTGCCTTTATTGAAATCCGCACCTTTGATTAAGCCAAGGATATTGCCCGAGAGATCCAGATTACCTTTGAAATAGAATGTATTCTTCAGGTGCTGCTTCATTGTATTCTGAAAAGTGAAGTTGTAATTGGGGCCAATCGTAAACTGTGGGTCGATCGCATGCCGTAAAGCGGGGATCGTATCCATTTGCTTTTGATAATTTTCCGAAATACCTTTAGGTTGTACATAGGTAATTTCCAGCAAAGCGAGATCATGCTGCTTTTCCTCTGACTCTTGCCAGATATAACCATAATCCAATGCAATAGAATTCAGTGTATATGCTTTACGACGGTTGAGGAACTCGTATCGGCCCTTCACATAGGTCTTAGGAATAAAACGGCGTGAAGGATTGATATGGCCAAAAGGAGAGAGTATCCTCGGAAAAGTTACTGTAGCTTCCATTCCGTAGCGGTAATAACTGGAATTTAGATCCGCATTTCCACCCGTCTGTGTTTCATATCCGCCAAAGACATTGAAGCTCAATTGCTCTGCACCCTTAAATGCATTGCGCAACGTCCAGTTGACGTTGACCTCTGTACCATTGTAGACTGATGCCATTTTGCCCAATAGTTCTACCCGTAATGATTTTTTGGGGAGTGGCGTTAGATAATAGTATACATCCAGTGCATTAGGTACTTCCTTACTATCCACAAAGTTGTTCTTCACAAATTTCCAGCTGTTCAGGTTCACCAAATGACTAATCGTTTGGTTGTGCGCAGTACGGTTGTAGGTGTCACCTGGTTTGAAGAAAATATGGTTTGCGATAACGGGCTTTCGAAATGTATGATTACGATCTATAAAATAGTAGCTGCTGTCAAATAACTCTGCATTTCGGGTCGACCGCTGGTAGCCCGAACTGGTCTCTGTGTAATTCGGGAAAATATAAATTTTATTTATTTTAGACGGAACTTTCGCTTGCGCAGGGGTCTCTTTTTTCACCGTAACGTACATATCGACCCTGTTATTCCGGTGTGAACTGTCTACTTGTACAAGAATATAATCTGGACTAAAATAATAATAACCTTTATTTTTAAGGTCATTGTCAATACGATCACGCTCATTCAGCACAACATCCAGACTGTAGTTTTTTCCTACCTGCAGCAGGCTTTTATCCGAAGATGAACGAATATCCCGCCCCAGCTGTGTGCTGCTGTCAATGTCAAATTTGACCGATTGAATTCGGTAGATCAGGTTAGGCTTTGCTGTGTAATTGACAGTTGCTTTTTTCTCTTCAACCAGCGTATCTGATCTGACCTCCGCATTGAAAAAGCCGATATTCTCCAAGCGGTTTCGTAAAAGGTTCTCGTTATATTCACGGTTGACATCACTCAACAAAACCGGCTCTTCGCCGATTTTCTTGAAGAACCTTTTGATCATATTTTTATTGGCAGAATCACCGGCCATATTATTAAAATATAGCTTAAACGGAACGCCCGCCAAACGTTTATTAGGTTTGGGCATCAAAGCGGATTGGAGATAGGTGGAAAGCTTTTCCTTATTCTCCTTTGAAATGGTATCCGAATCGATGGTCACATTACCTTTGACATATAGGCTTTCCCCTTCTTTCAAATTCTTCGTGGAAGAACAGGAAGCTATTACTGTCGCCAATGTCAATATTCCGATAGCAAATCTCAGTTTAGCTCGCATGATAACTCCTTTCCTCATCTTCATTTTTAATCGCTGTCGTTCTAATCGTATCTAAATTTGTTTTTGGACCAGGATTTTTTGGTGCATTTTTACTGGAGTCCAATTCTTGTTTACGTTTTTCTTTTTCGCGTTCTTCAATACGTTTTCTATACTCCGGACTATGGAGCATCAAACTGTCTCTAATAACGGTACGGACACTGTCCCGATAGACCGAATCTGTTTCCATCCGTTCCACATTGAAGCGTTTTCTAAATCCTTTGCTATCGGTATCATAGTACTCTCTAAGTTTTTTAGAGCTCATCCAGATCTCTTTAAACTTATTGTAATCCATATTGATAATAAATCCGATACCGGTCTCTACATATTGTCCCTGAAGGGTCACCTGGTATTGGTTTTTACGATACATGCGAGCAAAATAGCGGCCATCTTGTGAAAGTTGGTAATCCAATTGAATATCTCCGGCAATATTATTGGATGCTTCTCCGGGCCGCGTATTACCTTCCACTTCAAAATTGGAACCAATAGTAATCTTTAAACGGTCATTCAAAAGCATTTTTGAGACGCCGATATTTAGATCTGTTCTTGTCTGTCCGGCACCGGTAGCATAATCTTCCTCAGAGGTCAGGTTGAAATCCAATTCTACACCAGTAATCAATTCTGAAGCGAGACGATTCAGCTGACCGCTCAAGAATGAACTGATACTATTTCTAACGATGGCTTCGGTACCACCACCACCGGATAAACTTTCAAATGGATTCGTCGACATAAATCGTCCCAATACAATGAGGGAGAACACCTGTTTGTTGAGTTCAGACGGATTTTCACGAAGGGTAGTCAGCGCATTGTTTACCTTGCTGACCACATCTTGAGAGACAATAGAGTTATTCTCATCCAGGTCGATATCAAAACCTAATTGTGGCTGGAAGAGCTTGTCCGTAATTTTTAGTAAAACATTGAATGGGACACGTTGTTTATACAGATTTGCATTTTCAGATCCCAATTGCGTTGCCACCAATTCTAAAGTCGGCGCTTTGATTAGATATGCTGCTGTAATATTCAGCCGTGCGTCCAATGGATCTCCATTCCAGGTAATCGTACTTCCTTTTTGGAAGGTGAAATCCTTTTTCACGGGGCCAAAACTAAAGGAATAACTTCCTTTATCTACGGTAAATGTTCCAGACAAGGTAATCTTGCTGCTGGCATCAATACCGGCGTTTAATTCAGCCTGACCTTGAATGTTAAGCGCATCTTGCGATCCTGCATCTAAGAGTATCTTAAATTTAGCCTCTTTGTCTGTCTGTAGATTCAGATCCACATCTATCCCTGTCAATTTTGTAACCGTCATAGAATCCAATTTGGCAAATACATTCGCACGGGTGGTATCGCTCTTATCCACAAATTCTACGACCCCCTTACGGTCAGCGATCCCTGGATTCTCATTTGGCATGACAAAGGTAAAATCGGTATCGTCAAGTACTTTGATTGTTCCATCGACTACAGGCTTGTCCAGATTTCCTCTGATCCGCAGATTGGATGTCAGGTACATCTTACCATAGAACATGTCGTTGTCCGTCTGGGTTGAGTTGAGCACCTCAAAATTATCGGTATTCACATTCAGATTGAAATCAAAATCAGTGTAGGTTTTTGTGTCGATCGAACCCGTAACTTTGGCGATATTTCCTTTTTTGTCTTCCAATGCAAATTTGGGAAAGCTAATGCCACTATTATCAAAATGCACCGTCTCGTCTTTTGCTTTGAAAAGGGCATTTAACATAGCAATATTGAATTGGGCATCTTTAAATTTCACGTCACCATCTATACGAGGTTTCGAAGGTGAGCCTGTAATTTTCAATTGACCTTCCAGGTTTCCTTTCGACTCTTTCAAATAACCCAAACTAAAGGCTTGTACGGTTTGCATGCTCAATGGTTGGATATCCAATGTGAAATCCAGACTGGATTCTCCGTTCGGTGGACTAATGAAATCACCGTTTAATACCACATTATTGCCATTTTCGCTGATACTAACATTTGCGCTATAGGTATTTTCTTTTTCGTTGTTGACTTTAATATTCACATTTCCAACGGTATCTTTCCCAACATAGAATTTATCGATGAGCAGATCCGAAACAAATACTGGACTACTTTCCAGGCGTGATATTGTTGCCTGGCCGTTGATGCCGCCCCCTAGATCCATGATGTCGCTTTCAAGCATTTTGCTTAGGGTCTCGATACGGAAATTCTTAAAGGAAATATTAACCGGTGAATTTAAGACACTGTCTTGTGAGGATATACTTAATTCTTGCCCTTTACTGCTCAGGACAAAATCTTTTGCCTGAATACCTGTACTGCCAAATTTAAGTACATTGGCCGGATTTACGTTCCATTTGTCGTAGTTAAGCATTAAGCCATCCTGATGGAGATTGAACACAAATGCACCGTTAGCTACACGCATATCTCCACCCAAATGATACTGTTCTTTCTCCTTTTTATCTTTTATCCACAGGCCAAAATCCAGGTTATTCTGTATCACAGAACCACTAAATACCGTATTGACAAGTTCGATATTACTGACCTTGATCTTATTGATCAAAGCCGAGTAGTAAAGTGTGCTGTCCAGGGTATTTACATCCAGGGTAACGTTGTTTATCTCTGTTCCATTGTAGACTATTTTCGGCGCATCCAATTTGGCCAATATTGTTTTCGTAGCACTATTGAACATTCCATCCAGTGTAATATCTTTCATTTCGGTCAATTCCGGGACAAAATCCTGTACAAATTTAGTACGGGTCAGCTGCGCTGAAAATTCGATATTCTGTGGTTCATAAGATGGTACCTTGACAGGTTTTCCGGGTTGGTAATAGACCTGCAAAATATCTTGAACGGCATTCTGTAGTTCTAGTATCTTATATTTCCCGACCAGGTGGGCATTGAAAAATGAAGATTTTAGCAGTAGCAAATTTCTCGATGTATCCGATTTTGCAATTAGGGATATGCTATCCAGGGAATAGTAAGCTTCGTTATAGGCGATGGAAGAGTTGGTGATATGTGCCTCCCCATTGAGAAAGTTCGGATCCGCCGAAGTAAAATGCCCGACCATCTTACCGTGGTATTTGAAATCGTCGGCCATCAGCTTCAGATTTTTCAGATTGATGGTATCCACCTGCAATTCAAAATCTACCTTCGGATAAGTGGATTTCATATCCGCTGTAGCGTCGAGTTTCAGCTTAATATTGGGATCCGGACTCACAACTGATGCTTTGATATCACCTTTATCGGCAGTCAGGTTCATGTCGATATTCTGATACCGATAGCCCATGGCGTCCATACGGTTTACTTTGCCATCGAAATTGGCGACCAGTTTCTTGGGGTCTGTTCCATGTCCTTTTATTTTTCCTTCAAAGGAAAGGATGCCTAATGTACTGTCCATTTTCATGATCTTGCCAATATCAAAAT
>Ga0153980_1000307_pt1 | contig 23001 bp, 23 predicted proteins | sample TSGA064MetaG_FD_104722 | JGI IMG/M metagenome (GOLD analysis project Ga0153980, IMG submission 104722) | Attine ant fungus gardens microbial communities from Georgia, USA - TSGA064 MetaG | ecosystem: Host-associated > Fungi > Mycelium > Unclassified | place: USA: Georgia, Magnolia Springs State... | reverse complement strand
TTCCACTGCTCCTGTTACAGTGACCGGTTGATCGATTAAAACTGTCGGGGTCCCGCTTATGGAAACTGCTGCTTCGGGTGCTAAGTCAACAAGTCCTGTTACCGCTACAGAACCATCAAGCACTGAAACACCAGATAATTCGACTGGAACTGCTCCATCTACTAATGTTAAACCACTGATGGAGACTGTGGGATTACCTGTTAATTCTACTGCTCCCGTTATAGCAATCGGTTGATCGATTAGAACTGTTGGGGTCCCACTTATAGACACGGATGCATTTGGACCCAACTCAACTGGGACTGTCACATTAATTGCTCCAACAGTGATATCATTTACGACTGAAATTCCTGGCATACTGGTAACTGCTACAATTAAGTTTCCATATTGATCAACTTGAATGGGAATATGTGTATTTGAACCATAGATTTGAACCTTTCCACTTTCGGGAGAGGTTACAACTTTTCTATTAGGCATTTTTTCACCTCTATTTTTTGCATGCGTTATGTTAATTTTAAATAGTACATCTATATATATTAATAAAGTTAAAGACTTGTATAGGCCTTCCTAATTTGATTGACAAAGTAATACTAATAACGTACTAAAGCTACCTAGTTATTACAAAAAAAGTTTTGAATTAAAAAAGAGAGAATCTATAGAAGAGTCTCTCTCAATTAATGTTTGTCCTATACTATATGACTAACGAGTACCTGCTAATACTTCAGTCCAAATTCTATCATACTCTAACAGGAATTCTCCAGGATCTCTAAACATTTCTAAGTTTAAAGAATTCAATAACTCATTAGACGGATTATAAGCAATGTTTTGCGCCCATTCTTCATCTTTTACAGTTTTTAATGCTTCAGTGTTAGGTGTACTATACATGACATATTCAGTATTCATTATGGAAATATCAGGACGAGTAATAAAGTTAATAAACTCATGAGCTAAGTCAACATTTTGAGAAGTGGTAGGAATAAACATAGCATCAACCCATAAATTTGAACCTTCATTAGGAATGACATAGTTCATATTTTCATTTTCACTCATAATAAAGGCTGCATCTCCTGAATATACAACGGCTAAAGCTGCGTTTCCGGAAATCATGCTATTAATGACGTGATCTGTGACATAAGCTAATACTAATGGACTTTGATCGATTAACAATTGCTTTGCTTCATCTAATTCTGCTGCATCATGAGTATTGAGGGAATAGCCTAATAATTTTAGTGCCACCATTAGTGAATCACGTTGACTGTCGTACATATAAATTCTGTTAGCATAGGTTTCATCCCATAAGATTGACCATGAGTCTACTGGACCTTCAACAACAGTTGCATCATAAACAATTCCAACTGTTCCCCAGAAATAAGGAACTGAGTAGGCATTTTCTCTGTCAAAATCTAAGTTTTTAAAATCATCATTAATATATTGAATATTCGGGATTTTATTAAAATTTAATGGGATTAACATATCTTCTGAAATCATGCGCTCAATCATATAATCAGAGCCAAACACAACATCGTAATTCGTTGTGCCAGCCGATACTCTTTGATACATGGTTTCATTAGAATCAAAAGTATCATATCTCACTTGGACATTAAATTCTTCCTCAAACATCCTAATCACATCACTGTCGATATATTCGCCATAGTTGTAAACAAAAAGTGTGTCTTGATCTGAGCTTGAACAAGCAACCAATAAAATTGCTACGACTAAAATACTTACCGTTATACTTACTTTTTTTCTCATTCATAACGCCTACTTTCATTAAATTACGACTGTTGTTAATTTTTTATTTTACGTTTTATTGAGAGATTGTTCCCAATAATTACCACAATAAAGACGATAGTCACCATAATGGTCGCTAATGCATTAACGGTTGGTCTGATTCCTCTTCTCGCCATAGAGTAAATTTCAATGGATAAATTAGTCACTCCATTTCCTGTATTAAAATAACTAATCACAAAATCATCTAGTGACATGGTAAATGCCATTAAAGCACCTGCTATAATTCCTGGAAAGATTTCTGGAATCACCACTTTAAAAATAGCTTGCATCGGGGTTGCACCCAGGTCCATTGCTGCTTCTGCCATATTTGGATTCATCACACGTAATCGTGGTAAAAGTGCTATAATGACGTAAGGGATGCTAAACATAATATGTGCTAATAACATGGTTCCAAATCCAAAATTTATACGTAAACTACGAAATAACATCATTAAGGCTATGGCCGTGACAATTTCGGGACTAATGACTGGCAAATAGTTAACATTTAAAACATAAGCTTTCATTTTAGTACTTAATTTATGAATCCCAATAGCTGAAAAAGTACCGATAATCGTTGAGATAACTGTAGAAATAACAGCGATCACTAAGGTATAAGCGATGGCTGTTTGCATCCTGCTATCTTGAAATAGCTCTTGATACCAAATAAGTGAAAAACCAGCCCAATGACCACTAGATCTTGATGTGTTAAACGAAAAGATCATTAGAATAACGATGGGTGCGTAAAGGAATAGGAAGATAAGTGTCAAGTATAACTTAGAAATCCATCTTTTCACTTTGGAAAAACCCCCTTTCCTTTTTGGGTCACATCATCTGAATCAAACTTTTTCATAATCCAAATAGAAATTAAGATAAAAACCATTAAGATCATGGAAAAGGCCGATCCTAAATACCAGTTTCCAGTCAGTAAAAATTGTCGCTCAATTAAGTTTCCAATCATCATGTACTGGCCACCCCCCAGTAATTGAGGAATAACAAAAGTACTCATAGCAGGTAAAAAAACCATGGTAATCCCTGTAATAATCCCAGGTATCGTTAAAGGTAACATAACGCGAGTAAACACTTTTTTATCACTAGCTCCAAGATCCCGGGCAGCATCAATTAAGCTTTGGTCTACTTTTAAAATCGCTGTATATATTGGCAAGATCATAAAGGGTAAAAAGTTATAGACCATTCCCAAAATAACAGCAAAATCAGTATACATAAGGTCTAGTGGTCCCAGATTAAAAAGAGCTAGAAAACTATTTAAAACCCCATTTCTTTCAAGAATCGTAATCCAAGCATAGGTTCTTAACAGCATATTAATCCACATAGGCATAATGAAAAGAATTAATAAAGTGGATTGTTTCTTGACAGAAAAACGAGAAATAATCCAAGCAACGGGATAACCTATTATTAGACAAATAACTGTTGAGCTAAAAGCAATGATAAAGGAATGCCATAAAACTCGTAAATACAAGGGCTCTAATACAGTCTGATAATTTTCTAAGGTAAATCTAAACGCCATTTGATTATTGCTTGATTCAATGACACTATAAAAGAAGATTAAGATCATGGGAATGACTATAATAATTGAAATCCAAACTATATAGGGATAACTAAAGCGTTTTGTTGATTCGTGCATTTGCCTACACCCCGATTTCCATGACATGTATATCTGAAGGAGCAACTTTCATGCCAATTTCTGCTCCAACATCGACCTGTTGTGTACTGTGGATCACATATTCTCGGTCTTCAACCATGACAATAATTTCATAATGAACCCCTTTAAATATCACAGTATCGACTACACCATTAAAAGCACCGTCTTCTTTGGAGACAATTTGTAAATCTTCAGGTCGAATAACGATATCAACATCTTCATCTTTAGCAAACCCTCGATCCACACAGTCAAAAATGTGATTTTCAAATTCCACTCGTCGATCTTTCAACATCTTCCCACGAATAATATTGCTTTCGCCAATAAAATTAGCCACAAAGCGGTTCCGTGGCTCGTTGTAAGTATCGACTGGTGAACCAATTTGTTGAATTAACCCTTCATGTAAGACGACAATGGTATCCGACATGGTTAAGGCTTCTTCCTGATCGTGAGTGACGAAAATAAAAGTAATGCCTAATTCACGTTGAATTTCTTTTAGTTCATACTGCATCTCTTGGCGTAACTTTAAGTCTAAGGCTCCAAGAGGTTCATCTAATAGTAACACTTTAGGCCGATTAACAAGAGCACGAGCAATGGCAATTCGTTGTTGTTGTCCCCCGGACAAAGAGTCAATGGGTCGTTTCGCGTAATCTGCAAGTTTAACCATTTTTAACATTTTGTTTACTTTTTCCATTAGTTCATTTTCAGGAACTTTTTTCATTTTTAAGCCAAAGGCAATATTATCAAAGACATTCAAATGAGGGAATAAAGCGTACTTTTGGAACACAGTGTTTATTTCGCGATGATAAGATGGTATTTTTAACAAATCTTTTCCGTTAAAATCAATTTGACCTGATGTTGGAGCCTCAAATCCGCCTATGATACGAAGTAAAGTTGTTTTTCCACACCCTGATGGACCAAGTAAGGTTACAAATTCATTTTGATGGATCGTCAAATCAATTCCTTTTAAAATCACTTCTCCATCAAATTCTTTAGTTATATTTTTTATCTCAATTAAGGGCATTTTTGTCATACCTGATCCTCCTATAAAAAAGCATAGAGCCATAAGCTCGGAGCCTAAATTGTATAATTAACCGAATAAGACATTTAGTTTGTCTTATTACACTGCTCAATAGCGAGAATAAATCGACTACTGATCTAAGGTTGAACCTTAGGGTCTATCTTGTGTAAAAATGATGAGGGTTAAAATATTAGTTTTTAAAATACTTTGACATTGGAAAGTTATTAGAATGTTGGGGGGGTAACAATCCATAATACGGATGCTGAGGCTGTTGAACTGTTCTTCAATTTATGTCCGATATCGGCTTTATAATAAAAACATTCCCCTTTTTTGGCCCTATATCGCTTGCTATCTAATACTAATTCAACTTCTCCTTTTAAAACATAACCAAACTCTTCACCGTTATGCGGTTCATCATCATAAGACATCCCACCAGGCTCCAAATGAATAATAATAGGCTCCATTTCATTTTTTTGAGCGTTGGGAACGATCCAATGAATAACCATATTGTAGTCAGGCTCTTCTTTAACAAAGATGTCTTCTTTTTTAAAAACTACTTTTTGATCGGATTCATCATCCGCAAAAAACTCCCCAATTGTGGTTCCTAACGCTTCTAGTAAATCAACTAGGGTTGCAATTGACGGCGATGCTAAATCTCGTTCTACTTGAGAAATATAGCCTTTTGTTAACTCAGTCCTATCTGCTAATTCTTCTTGAGTCAATTGTAATTCCATTCTTAAACGTTTAATTTTTTCACCAATAATCATGGTTGCACCTCTATTTTTTTGTTCGTTTAATAAACAGCTTGTTTAATATTAATAAACCTATTCTATTATATTACGATTCTATTTTTTGTCAATACAAAAAAAGACAATTTTTATGATTTACAAACTTTTTAAAATTTTTAAAAATTGATAAATGAAATTTTTAGTGTTTTTATAAGAATACATCATAGTTTTATAGTTATCCATTCCATCACTTATTAAATTATTAAAAAACGTAGATATCCACTAAATAGTGTTTATCTACGAATGGTTCTCTATACATCATTAGTGGAAAAATGCTGATTAATTTAATTCTCTAGGCTTCATCATTTCGTTTTCGCTTGTCGGAACGCTTCCGTTCATTTGTATTTAATATTTTCTTGCGTAATCGAATTGAAGTTGGTGTAATTTCCACTAATTCATCATCATTAAGATACTCTAAAGCATACTCTAATGTAATGGGACGTGGCTTTTTAAGAACAACGGTGTTATCTTTTCCAACTGAGCGATTATTAGTTAATTGTTTGGCTTTGGTTACATTGACAGCTAAATCTAAATCTTTACTATTCTCGCCTACAATCATGCCTTCGTATACAATTGCGCCAGGTTCAATAAACATCGTTCCTCGATCTTCCAAAGCTATTAAGCTATAAGTGGTTGCTTTTCCATTTTCCATAGAAACTAGAGCCCCATTAGAACGTTCACCTACAGAACCCTTTTCCAGCGGTCGATATTCAGAGAAGCTATGATTGATGATCCCATAGCCTTTTGTTAAGGTTAAGAATTCCGTCATAAACCCAATTAAGGAGCGAGAAGGAGCATCATAGATTAAACGAACTTGACCATTTTCATTATGAATCATATTTTGCAACTGACCTTTACGATGACCCATTGCTTCAATCACACTTCCTGTACTTTCTTCAGGAACTTCAATTTGAACGTATTCATAAGGTTCACATAAGACGCCATCCACTTCACGAATAATGACTTCTGGCTTCGAAACTTCCAATTCAAAGCCTTCACGACGCATATTTTCAAGTAAGATGGACAGATGCAGTTCTCCTCGACCTGAAACAATCCATTCTTCTTTAGTTCCAACACGCTCGACGATCAGGGATACATCTCTTTGAATTTCTTTATAAAGGCGTTCGTCAATTTTAGAAGCTGTTACAAACTTACCTTCTTGTCCAGAAAACGGTGAGGAGTTTGTTGAAAAAGTCATCTTTAAAGTCGGTTCATCGATACGTAAAATAGGTAGAGCATCCTCTGCTCCAATTTGACATACTGTTTCGCCAACGTTAATATCAGGTAAACCAGCAATTGCAACGATATCTCCTGCTTCTGCCGATTGAATTTCAACACGCTTTAATCCAAGGAAACCAAACAGTTTCGTGATTCTAAATTGTTTGATGGTTCCATCAAGCCGACAAATTGAAACCATATCGTTTGCTTTAATCATACCACGAGTCACACGCCCAATTCCTATACGTCCCACATATTCATTATAATCTAATAGTGCAGGTTGAAATTGTAGAGTTCCATTTGGATCCATATTAGGAGACGGTATGTTGGCTAAAATTGAATCAAAAATGGGCGCCATTGTTTCTTCTTGATCTGCAGGGTCAGAGCTTAAGCTTGCGGTTCCATTTAATGCCGAGCAATAAACAACGGGGAATTCAAGTTGATCATCATCTGCTCCCAATTCAATAAATAGCTCTAAAACTTCATCCACTACTTCATCAGGACGTGCGGCAGGACGATCAATTTTATTGACCACGACAACAGGAGTTAACTTTTGTTCTAAGGCTTTTTTTAATACAAAACGTGTTTGGGGCATGGTCCCTTCATATGCATCAACCACTAATAACACGCCATCTACCATGTTCATAATTCGTTCGACTTCTCCTGCAAAGTCAGCATGCCCTGGTGTATCTAATATATTAATTCGAAAATCTTTATAATCAATAGCCGTATTTTTAGCTAAAATTGTAATCCCACGTTCTCGCTCTAGATCATTTGAGTCCATAACTCGCTCTGCCACAGCCTCATTATCTCGGAAAGTTCCAGCTTGGCGCAACAATTGATCCACTAACGTCGTTTTACCATGATCGACGTGAGCAATAATTGCTATATTTTTTATGTTCATGTGACACCTCTATTCAACAAATTTAAAATTCATACTGATTTATTATACAATAAAAAATTCTAGTTTTAAATGAAAAATTTTTCAAAAGCGTTTTCTGGCGATTAGAATGCTTAATATCCTCGTTTTGCTACTGATGAAATCATTGTTTGTTTCTTTAATCCCTTTAACACAAGTTTTGAAACTAGTTAAGTCTAATCTTTATTATTTCCCCATGGCTGTTTGTTTTATAACAAAGTCTGAAGTTTTTTGTAACTAAGCTTGTGCTTGGAATAATCAGCGCTGATTTATCATAAAAAATCTCCTAAAGTTAAATCAAGCTAGATCATGACTTGTACTTTAGAAGGTGTTTTATGATTAACACTTAAGGTTTAGAATTAATAATTCAATAGCTAACTCTTTTTGTAAGGATCCTGTCTTGATCTTGTAGTCCATTTGTGAGATTTGATAAATATAGGCTTCAATGACTTCTAGTTTAAAGCGCTGTGCTTGATGTCCAATAACTTTTACTCGATAAGGGTGTACACCTAATATTTTAGCAATATTGGCTTCGGTGTAGCCTTGTCTACTCAATTGAATGATGTGTTTCATTAGGCGAAATTGAGTTCCAATTAAAATTAAAAGCTTAAACGGTTCTTCATTTTGAGCTAATAAATCTTGATAAATCTTATAAGCTTCTTTAACTTTATGCTGTGTTAAAGCATCCGTTAGTAAAAAGACATTGTCATCTAATTGACGAGTGACTATTAATTGGACAATTTCTGTTGTTAGCTTTTTACTGCTGGCGCTTAAAAAATATAAGTCAATTTTTTCTAATTCTTGATCCAGTAAATCAATCTTCGCCTGCGTTAATTTTAAAAGCAACTGAATTGCATCTGCTTCAAAATCAATTTCTTTATCCATAAGCCTATTTTTAACCCATTGTTTTAAAGATTCTTCCGTATTTTTTTCAAATTTAATAAATTCTGATTTTTTTTTTAATAATTTAACTAGCTTTTTACGTTCATCTAATTTTTCATAGGGTGCATGAATAATCATGATATTGTCAGTGATTGGATTTTCTAGAAAAGAGCTTAGTAGATTTAAATCATGAATTTGATTTTTACTATCCTTTCCCGTTAGAAATTCAGGATTTTTAACTAAAACTGCTTTTTTAGGACATAAAAAAGGGACGGTTTGCAGATCAAATAAAGCGTTCTGAATAGGCGTTTCTCTCATATCATAACTATTCATATCGGCAGCAGTAAGCTGATGTTTTTCTAATATTTCAGCAATTTTTTTCTCACATAAAACCACTTGTTCTCCAAGAACGGTATAAAGATTCATTTAAAACACCTCAAAACCATTGTAACATATTCTTTAGGATTACGATACAATCTGTGTATGAAGACCACCACTTATTTAAGTGTACAAGTTTAGAATAATGGATTTGTATAAATTCTAAAACCGTTGCCAGTGATTTTAACTTGAATCGTCCCATAATCTTGAGTGCTTAATAATGGCATGTCCAGGTTATCAAGAATAGCTAATAACTCACGACTGGGGTGTCCGTATAAGTTATTTCTACCCGCAGAAACAACGGCATAAGTAGGATTTAATGCTTCTAAGAAAGTTTGAGAATTAGAATACTTGGATCCGTGATGAGCTACTTTATAAACATCTAAATGATCTAAAGAATACTCTTTTAAAATGTCAGCTTCCACCTCAAAACCGATATCTCCCGTTAAAAGAGCCGTAAACCCCTTTAATTCTAATGCGATCACAAGAGAATTGTCATTATTGTTTGTCGCTTTTGCTTCTGGTTGTAAAAAATGATGTTTTTGGTTTGAACATGTCATCACATCCCCTGTTTTTGCGATCCTTATTTCAGTATTCACTTCTCTAGCTACTGCAAAAATATCTTGATATAAATCGGTAGGCTTGGTTTCGCCAATAACTAATGTCTTAACTGGAAATCGTTGTAGTAAAGGAATAGCTTCGCCTATATGATCAAAGTCTTCATGGGTTAATATCAGATAATCAATTTGTTTTACACCTTCTCCGAGTAAATAAGGTTCTAAGGTCTGCGAAAAAATGCTTGTTGCAGGTCCATTAAAAGAAAACATTCCACCTGTGTCCACAACGATGGTGCATCTTTGATAAGATGATTGGATCACCAGACTATCGCCTTGACCCACATCAAGAACAGTAAACTGATTTTCAGGCTTAAAGATTCGCTGTAGCTCTAAAGTTCCTATAACAATGATTACTAGGCTTAACCAAACCCAATTTTTCGCCGTTTTTTCAAAATACCATCCTGCCATTACAAGATAAACCATCAACAGAAGAATAGTACTAAGGGATAAGGATCCGAATACCCAAGGAATATTTAACCACTGTGCGCACCACAGATTTAACCGTTCAAAGCCGATCAGTATCTTTTCTGTTAGAATAGCTACCCTTGGAATTAATAAAGTAACTAAAAGCATGGGAATAATCGTACTAGTTACTAATGGAATCATGATAAGATTCACTATATAAGCCGCTAAATTAAGCTCATATGAATGTGCCAGCTGTATGGGTAAAGCAGAAATTTGGGCGATAAAAGGAATAAAGAACTGTTTTTTTAAAGTGGTCAATGCTTGTAAAATAGTTTGAAAACTAATTAAAATAAATGTAATCCAATAGGAAAAGATGAAGCCAATTTGATATATTTTTAATGGATTTATTAAAAAGTTACCGATAAAGAGAATTGATAACATGTCATAAGCTGATAAATGCCATTTAAATTGTTTATTTACGATCGATAAAATAGCCATAATTCCAGCTCTTACAATGGAGGATGAACCGCCAGCTAAAATGATAAAAATGATTAAGAAACCTATTAGCAGTATGTTGACTAAATTTTGAATGATCCCTAGCCTTTTTAGACAATACCTGAAAATCTGAGTTAATAAATTAACATGAAGGCCACTAATTGCAAATAAATGCACAATTCCTAGCTGTTCATAGGCAATGGTTAGCTGTTCATCAATTCCATCTCGAACACCAAAGAAAAATGATTGTAAATAAGTACTTGTTAGTGGCGGGTACCGTTCTTCAATCCAGTTGACCATTTGGTATTGATATTGCCAGATTGACCATTGATGCTCGACTACACTTAATTGTGACGTATACAAAGTTAAGTCAACTCGTTCAGTTTTCAAATAGTGTTTAAAATTAAATTGATGTGGAACGGTGGGATTAGCGGGCTCTTTAAGCTGCCCAATGACTTCAATGACATCACCTGGTAATAACTTGGGTTCAGAACTTCCATAAGTGAGATAAACTCTTAAGGAATTGATTTCAATAATTGCTGTTTGTCGCTCACTACTTTGCCGCTTTATTTCCAATACGACTGCTTCATAAGTTTTAGTATTTTCACTGAGAACATAATCTCCTCCTGTTGCTAAAGCAAGTCGGAGCCATCCAAAGGCAAGAATACTAACTCCAATATACGTCCAGTATGTCTTGGGAAATCGTTTAAAATAGACAAAAAACAAGGAGATGGCGACAAAAAAACCTTGATTGACTAAGTAAGCAACAAGAATCACTCCTACTAGATAAATGAGATGTTGTTTAAATTTCAATAAGATCACGTAAATTTTCTAAAGTCTTATCGCCTATTCCACTTACTTTCGTTAAATCATCAACCGTTTCAAACTTTCCCATTTCTGTTCGATAGTTGATAATTGCTTGAGCTTTGACGGAACCTATACCAGGTAAAGTTTGCAACTCTTCCATGCTCGCCTCATTAATTGCCACTTTTCTTTCTTCATCGTGGCTTTGATGATCTAAATAGGAGTGTGTTTCTAATTCTTCATGAATATTGGGAACATAAATCACCATTTCATCTCGAACCTTTTGTGCAAAGTTGAGTGATTCACTTTGAGCCAGATCAGTCATCCCTCCTGCAAGTAAAACAACATCGTAGACTCGGTAAGTATCGTCTACTTCATAAATGCCAGGGTATTTAATCTCTCCCTTTACATCTACGATATATGTTGCCGGTTCTTGATTATCCAAGTCTTCCTCAACTAATATTGCGTCACCTGTTTCATCACTTTCTGAAATAACCGACTCAATTTCGATAGGTCTATTAGGAGAAGCTAAGGTTGTAATAATCGAGAATAAAAGTAAAATGCCTAAACTACCACCTATTATAATAATTTGTTTTTTCATTTTATCACCTCAATCTAATATACGCCCTTTTATACTAGTCTTCTTTTTTTGTATTAGAAATAATTAGGTGTTATTAGACTTATGACTAGAGAAGTGTAAAATGATTGTTCATTTTATAAAGCATGAGGTTTCATAATGTTTGATTTATAGATTTGATGTAAGGTTATCCTTTAATTTAACAACCATGATAATAATCGTATGTGTATGTTTGAAATTCAAGTAACTCTATTAAGTTGTTGATTTGTCAGCATTTTAGTGCTTATTAGATCGTAACTGCATGGCTTATTTATATCTCATAAAAATTTCCTTCTTCAAAAAAATCACCTCAAAAATAAGAGGCGATTGACTCGCGACAAAAAATATCCTTCGTTGCAAGGGATGTTTGAGATCATCGATTTTTAATATTTACAGAAAAAGATTCTCAACAATGCACTACATTAATAATATCAAGCATCTTCGACATGCTAAAATCATCAATTAATTAAGTGCTCCATTACTGCAGCTCACTGTCATTCATTATCTAATCTCAAAGAAATTCACTTTAGATGATAAATCTTAAATAAGATTACTTTTTAGGAACCGTTTGACAGAGGGCTTTGTAGATCCCTAAAGTCGCTTCACAATCAGCTAAAGCACGATGGCTACCTACCACTTTAATTTTAAAATAATGGACTAATGTATCTAATTTATGGTTGCGTACCCCTTTGATTAAGTTTCTACTTAATTCCAAAGTATCAACAAAATCATTAGTTATTGGTGTTTTTAAAAATCTTTTAAAATCTTTGTTTAAAAAGCTTAAGTCAAAATTAATGTTATGTCCTACTAACGGATCATCTTGAATGAATGATTGAAATTCACTCAAAACCCTTTTAATAGACGGGGCATTCATTAACATATCTTCTGTAATCCCTGTAAGGTCAGTAATTTTCTGATCGATGTATACTCCTTTTCTATTTGTACCTAAATTTTTCTGGCTGCGACTATAAGGTTTAATTAAACTTTGAAAAGTGTCAACCACTTCTCCATTACTCACTTTTATAGCTGCAATCTCTGTTATTTTATGCCAATTAGGATTAAGCCCTGTTGTTTCAATGTCAATAATAATATAATGACGATCCATTAGCTGTCGAATGTCGTTTCTATTTATAGTCGTGATTGACTCTTTTAATACGGCGTTATTATTCATTTTATACCCCTACCCCCAATAAAATTATCTAATCTTTGCTGCTCTTTTTGCAAATATTTGCCACTTTTTGATAAATTAATTATATCTCACCGGGTCACCTTTTTCAACTTCTTCTTTTTTATTTCATACAAAATTTAGCTATGTCACAATGTGAAAATGAGTTAAGAAAATATTCAAGATAGACTGACAAATAATTAAGATGTCTTTAAGTTGGCCAAGTGTGTTAGGAATGATCTTTCTGTTAGCAGAAGGAATACTCGTACTAACCAGAAAGAAATATCATGTAAATCTTAACTACCAGCTTTCCCACTCTTTATTGAAACAGGTATGTTTATTTCTTTTATTTTGTCGATATTATCCGCTACTTCCATTTTCACTATTGGTAAGCTAGTGGATTAGTTAGAGCTTATATGCATATCCATGACTAAATCTTCAGTGTCTGCCTAATTGTCTTGGAATCTCTTTCACCTGAGGTTTAACTTAGCTGTAGCTACAATTTTTGTTATTTTCTAATAATTTTTTCTTCTTTTTTGTAGTCTTGAAGACATAGAGAATCCTTCTTACCGCTTACATAAGGCGATAAAAATGCTAGGCTTGTGCAATAGCTAGGATTTTCTAGGTAATAATTGATAGCTAGTTTCCCTCAAATAGAGAACCAAGGATAGGATTACACTAATATTCAAATGCTTAATGATGATAAGAAAAAGGACCCCCCTCCAAGAATTCACTTAAGCCAAAACCTGATAGATTTAATTTAATAACACGTTAGTCAAGGGTTAATAACTGAACGAGAATTAGCTAAACCTGGTGAATCAAGAGTAAATTTTGTTCTCTATCAACCATTTTATAAGCTGGATTAGCACCTGTAGCGTTATATATTTCCTTTATTTCTTGGGACTCATCGTCAAAAATTACCTTCATTTAGAATCCTTTTTATGGAATATTGTGATTATGTGTCATGTGATGACAGGATTCAACAAATATGTTGGGAATATTTTTTTGTAACATTACATTATTGTGCGTTTTCTCAAAGATTATCAATGGTTCTGAACTAAATATGATTTAATTGACTGATATTGTGATAAGATGCCCTTGCCCTTTAAATATAACGAGACACTAACTAAAGTCAGAAAGGATCTTTTTAATTCTAGATATTAGATTAACAGGTTCTTCATTGTTAGCTTGTAACAGGTTATATAGTTGCTGTCTTATCTCTTCACAATGAATTTGATAAACAACTTCAGCTTTCAAGTCAATGATAAAAGTATACAAAATCCCTTGGGTCATGACGTCTTCTATCTGATAATGATGAGATTTAAGCTGGTTTTGTACATGACCGATATACACTAAACTTGAGTAGTCTTGCATCGTTATTTTTTTTATTTTATCCATCTTGGCATCCATCCTTTTTCATATAAAGATCTGTCTAGATATTACGATTCGTTCATTAAGTTACCTTTAGGATACCCTAAACACATTTGATTGATCCTGTTTCTGGTAAAGTTAGATGAATAAAGCCTAAATAAAAAGCCGCTTACATGTATAATGAGCGACCTTTTTGTGCAACAAAAATGATTCTTTCAGATTCTTCTGTCGGTGCTTGTTCTAAAAAATCAGCGGAAATTTCTAAAACATTAAAACCTACATCTTCAAGCCATTGAGTATATTCTTCAATAGCAAAGGTACGTTGATAATGAATTTCATCGAAACGTTGATAATTTTCATCTAGTTGTTTGAAAAATGTTAATTCATGTTCAATGCTATATGGATATTTTCCTTCACCTACATGCCAAATATAAGTAAGTTCTGAGTTTGTATCAGCGTATAGATAATCATTAAAAATTTCTGTTACTTTATAGAGAGAATGGACATCAAATATTAAGATACCTCCTTCTTTTAAGCTATTATAAAGATGAGTAAATGTTTGAAAAACCTCGCTATCATTTTTTAAGTAGTTTAAGGTATCGATGTAAATAACTGCACAATCAAAATTATTAAACCCCTCTAAGCGGCACATATCCTGTTGAACATAGCTGATTGCTAAATTTTCAGTTAATGCTTTGTCATAGGCAAGAGCTAACATATCCTCAGATATATCGACACCTGTAACCTTGAACCCTTCTTTTGTAAGTAAAGTAGAGAGGGTCCCCGTTCCGCACCCAACATCTAAAATCGAGCTTCCCGGCGTTACGTACTGCTTTGTTTTTGAAATCCACTTATGATAGGGAACATCTTGCATCAAAGTATCATAATAAAAGGAAAAAGCTTTATACGCCATTAACTCAACAACCCTTCAACGTTAACTCGTGGAACATCTCTCCATAATTTTTCCAAATTATATTCTAAGCGAGTGTCAGGAGTAAAGATATGGACAATAATCCGCTCAAAGTCCGCTAATATCCAGTGGCCGTGTTGAGCTCCTTCAATTCTTTTTAAATTTAAATCACTTTTAGCTGCTAAATTCTTGACTTCATGTAAAATACCTTCTGCTAATCGCTCATTTTTAGCTGTTGTTATGACCATGTAATCATAAATAGGGGAATGTTTTTGCATATCTAAGACCACAATATCAGCAGCGTGTTTTTCATCTAATGCTTTTATTAAATAAGTTAAATTTTCCATCATAAGACAACTCCTTTATCATAAGTGACACTTTCATATACCTTTGATTTATTTTACGTAACGACGGTAATAATCGCAAGCAGCTACTGTATCAGGATGAATATTCACTTCTTTCTTACTTTTCAAATAAGCAACAGTATCAGCCAAAGTCTGAGCAACCGCCGTTTCCAAATTTTGTGTAGCTAACTTTCGAATGAGATCAACATTAGGCTGAGTACGATTAGGTTCTATATAATCAGCTAAAAACACAATTTGTTCTAACTTTGTCATCTTTGGGCGACCTGTTGAATGGTATTTAATTGCATTTAAAATATCTTGATCTTTAATTCCAAACTCATTTCTAGCTATATTAGCTCCCACAGGAGCATGCCATACTGAGGGACTAAATGATAAATACTCTAGCTCTCCAAAATATTTTAACTGCTCTTCTAATTTATTATATGCTTGTTCTTTCGCAATATCATGTAATAACGAAGCAATTTGTGCAGATTCTAAGGATACATCATAACGATCAGCCAACATAGCGCTCGTATTTACTACGCCAATGGTGTGATTAAAGCGTTTTGCCGATAATATTTTTTTTACTGAGACTACTAAATGATCAAAATTCATGATTTGGGAATGACTATTTGTTTCTTTTTCTTAGATTCATTGTATAATACAAGGGTTCTTCCAATTACTTGAACAACATCTGCACCAGATTGTTCAGCAATTTTTTCACCGACGATATTAGGTTCTTCCAGACAATTTTGCAAGACGGATACTTTAATTAGTTCATGAGCTTCTAAGGCATCCACTACTGTTTTGACTAATTTCTCGTTGACTCCAAGCTTTCCAACTTGAATAATGGGTTGCAAGGAATGTGCTAACCCTTTTAAATAGCTTTTTTGTTTACTTGTTAACATTTTTATCTCACCTCTCACTTGATTGAAAAAAACTGTTTCTCAAATTAAATTAATGAAGGCCTCTTAAAGACTCCGACCCCAATGGGAGCATAGATATGGACTTCTTGTCTATTACCAATCAATGTAATCCATCCAAGTCCAGAGATAACAATATCTGTTTTCTCCTGCTCAATATGGTAGACATGTTTTTCCATTGCTGTTGGGTTATCTCTTTCTAATATAATGGGTTTTAGAACATTGCCAGCCTTGGTTTGCCATAAATGATCAGCCTTTTCCAGCTTTGTCCGATGTAAATATAGTTGATTTGAAAAATAGGTGATAAAAGAGGTTCGCTCTCCTTTAATAAAATCCATTCGTGCCAGACCGCCAATGAATATGGTTTGCTCTTGATTTAATTGATAAACACCTGCCTTAATTTCTTTTTTAGGTGTTATCTCTTTTAATACCTGTGGTGTGACATAATGAGCTAATTGATGCTCATTTATAATACCAGGAGTATCAATAATAGCTGTATGATCATCTAATGGAATTTCAATAATATCCAAAGTTGTTCCAGGGAAATGAGAGGTAGTGATAACATCTTGTTGCTCTTCGGTGAAACGTTTAATAATTCGATTAACTAGCGTTGATTTACCAACATTTGTACACCCAACAATATATACATTACGCCCTTTGCGATGTTTTTCAATCATACTCATGAGTTCATCAATACCGAGTCCTTTTTCCGCGCTTACTAAGGCTACATCAAGTGGTTTTAGTCCTATTTCTTTTAATGAACGGCGCATCCAATGATTCAATTTTGTTTTATTCACTGACTTAGGGAGTAAATCAACCTTATTTCCAACAATCAAGAGATCATTTCCGCCGATGTGACGTGATATCCCAGAGACCATGCTGCCAGAGAAATCAAAAATATCTAAAATATTAATAACTAAAGCATCTGTCTCTCCAACTGTCTGTAAAATTTTCAGAAAATCATCACTTGTTAAAGATACGTCTTGTACCTCATTATAATGCTTGAGTTTGAAACAACGTTGACAATAAATTGTTTTTTCTTTCTCTTTATTGAGGCTAGACGCCGGTGTAAAACCCACTGATTTTGGTTCTGTTGTTTGAATGGTTGCACCACAACCGATGCACTTCAATTGTTCCATCATATAAAGCCCTCCTACTCTTCTACTAATTAACCGTAATTAAGATGTTTGCTTTTCATTCTTTTTTTTCTAAATAGGATGGAATGGGAAGTTGTCGCTGTTTTAGTTTTTTGATAACGAGTTGTTCTAAACGGCGATTGATCTTCGTTGAGGCTTCATCTGATCCTAAATGAATAGGTTCAACCAAGATGGTATATAGGCCTAACCTTTTCCCTACTAATACATCAGTCATTAATTGATCACCTATCATGACTACTTGAGATCTGTCATATTGCTTTAGAACTCTTCTCATTTTAAGTTTTAGCGGTTTTAGAGATTTATGATGAGCTTTTAAAGTTAGATCTTTAGCAAAATACGTCACTCTTGTTTTGTTGTTATTTGATACAATGACTATTTCAAATCCCAATTCTTTGGCTTCATTAAAAAAAGCAATAATTTCTGGAGTAGGTGATTTAATGGCAGTTCCTACTAATGTGTTATCTAAGTCTGTAAAAATGACCTTTTTTCCATTAGCTTTTAATTTTTTTAAATCAATTTTAAATACGTCTTTTACATACTCATCTGCTACAAAATAATGAATCAATGTAATACCTCCTGTATAAAAGCATCAAACAGCCTTCAAGGAGTTAGATGTTTATAGTTAATTGGTTAAAAATCCCCTTTTATTCATTCACTCCATTTTAACATAGAAGACGGATGATTTCAAATAGGTAGAAACTAAGACTCTACAAATCTAACAGGCCTATATATTGCACGATTAAAATAATTAGATATAAAGGAGTCATAAACGGAAAATAGATATGATACTTTTGAAATTAACGAACGTGAAAAAGTATCATGAATTAGGAGGTTATATGCTATTTAATTTATTGGAGAATAACAAAATCACCATCCATATCATTCTCTATTTGTTTATAAGTTATGCTAATCTTTTATGAAATGGCTTCTAGATAATACTTGATTTAGGGCATTTGATCCTATTACAAACTCAAGGTTGTCCTTGACTCTGATTATTTTAATTTTCTGACTTTTCTTAATCATATCTAAAACACTTTATTTGATATTACTAAAAAATACCTTCGAAGATAAGTATTTTAGAACTTATCCTCGAAGGAGAATATAGACAAATTTAAATTAATACTTTAACACCATTTATAAACTTAACATAATGATCCTTATGTATACACATTAAATTTTTTTTCAAGTACTTGTTGACCCAGTGATAAAAGAGTACAAATTGCCCAGTACATGCTTGCAATGAGAATATACATCGTCATATAATCTAATTCCCTTCCACCGATAATTCTGGCATGTTGAAACATTTCTGGTACGGTTATCATGGCTGCTAATGACGATGCTTTTACCAGATCTAATAATACATTGGAGAGTGGCGGTATAGCAATATTGAGCACTTGTGGCATGATAATTCCATTAATCGCTTTCCAATAAGGAATACCTAGTGTTGAAGCTGCCTCCCATTGCCCACGATCAATTGAGGAAATAATAGATCGAAAAATTTCTGCCATATAAGCAGCACAATTAATGCTAAAGCCAATGATTGCAGCTGTTAACGCAGGAAGTTGTATACCGATATTTGGTAAACCAAAATATAGGATAAATAAAATAATCATAATCGGTACACCACGCATAAACGATATGTATATAGCTGCTAAGGTTCGCAAGATAGGAATAGAAGACATGCGACCTAGTGCAATAAAGAAGCCTCCCAAAAGACCAATTCCCATACTTAAAAAAGAGATGAGTATCGTATATGGTATACCTTTAACCAAGTAAGGGATCGACTCTATTGCTAATCTAAGATTAAAGATATTTTCCCATTGAATCTGATTCATTCTTTTACTCCTTATTTTAATCGATCATTACTTCTTCAGTTACATCTGCCCCATCAAAAAACTGTTTTGATAATTCAGACAAAGTGCCATCACTAAGCATTTTTTGCAAGATTTTATTTATTTCTACGACTAAGTCTGTGTTTTCTTTATGAATGAGAATACCAGTAGAAGATGGGTTATACTTTATATTTGGATGAATGGTTAATCCTAAATCAGGACGAGCTGCAATGGATAGTCTTTGTAAGTAATAGTCATTGAGAATCACATCGGTTCTGCCAAAAGCAACATCTTGTAAATATTGATCATTTGTCGCATTGTCATAAATAACTTCTGTCGCACCATATTCTCGTGCAATTTCCATATATATCGTCGTTGCTTCACCTGCTGCTTTTTTTCCTTGTAAATCAGCTAAGGTTTCTATGCCTGACAAGTCTTCTTCTCTTACAACTGCTGTCCCGTAAGAGTATTTATAGGGAACAGAGAAAGCAAATTGCTCTTTTCTTTGTTCTGTTATCCCTATATCATTTACTGCCATGTCTACTTGACCACTATTAACAGCAGTCAACATTCCATCAAAAGCTATCTCCAAGAATTTAATTTCTAAACCCATTCGCTTTCCTACTTCGCGAATAACCTCTACACCATACCCCGTTAATTCATTTGTTTCTGATGCATAGTAAGATTCTGGATAAAGGGTACCGGATGTGGCAACGATCATCTCCCCTTTGCTTTTAATTTGGTCCCATCCAGTTTCCGCTTCATTAGAATTAAAGCAAGCAGTCGTGACAAATAAGCTAAATAAGAATACAAATAGTATAAAATTTTTACTTCTCATACAATCATCTCCGTACTTTAAAATTTAACAAAAAAATTATATAATAAAGTAAGTTTTTTTAATATGATTATGCTCTTTTATTTTCAAACATATCAGGTAGTCTAACATAACGAAGTAAAGAACGTTATTATTTGCTGCATCTATTTGATATAATTAATTTAATAAAAATACTGTATTAGGAATAACTAAGTATTTGGAAGTTATGATTGGAAATTAGAGAAAGCAGTGATAAAATGAATTATTTAGATTACGATGCAATAGCCTTGGCTCAACTCTTAAAAAGAAAGGAGATAAGTCCTACTGAATTAATAGAAAAGTCTTTTCAACAATTAGAAAAAGTCAATCCACGTATCAATGGGATGGTCCGCACCAGACAGGAACAAGTATTAAAAGAAGCAGAGTCAATAGAGCTTCATCAGCCATTTGCAGGAGTCCCTATTGTGTTAAAAGATATTTCACAAGGTATTAAAGGCGAATTATTGACTTCTGGATCTAATTTACTAAAAAACTATCGAGCTCAAGAAGATAGCAATTTTACAAAAAAGTTGCGTGAAGCTGGTTTTTTAATTATCGGACAAACTAATACCCCAGAGTTTGGTTTTAAAAATGTGACTGACCCGCTACTATTTGGAGAAACTAAAAATCCTTGGAATCTCAATTATTCACCAGGTGGTTCTAGTGGCGGATCTGCCGGTACTGTTGCTGCTGGTATTGTTCCTATTGCGGGTGCTAGTGATGGTGGTGGTTCTATTCGAATTCCAGCTTCTTTTACTGGATTATTTGGATTAAAACCAACAAGAGGAAGGACACCGGTAGGTCCTGGAGTAGGAAGAAAATGGCAAGGTGCAGCCATTGACTTTGTCCTATCTCGCTCTGTCAGAGATAGCGCCGCACTATTAGATATTTTACAAGTTGTTCAACCTGAAGCCGCTTTTCAAGTTCCATTATTTAAAGGAAGTTATTTAGCTGATAGTCAAGGCTTGTCTAACAGAAAATTTCGTATCGCTTTTTGGACAGAATCCCCTGTTAAAACACCGGTTAGTCAGGAAGCTAAGCAAGCAGTATACAAGACCATGAAATGGTTACAGCAACAAGGTCATGAAGTAGTTGAAAAAGCTTGTGGTGTAGACGGAGTTTCGCTTATGCAAAGCTACTATGTTATGAATTGCGGAGAAACAGCAGCTATGTTTTCTAATATAGAACAGAAAATGAATAGACAGATAACATTAGGTGATGTTGAATTAATGACCTGGGTAATTTTCCAGACAGGAAAATCCATTACAGCTGCACAATATTCTAATAGCTTAGCGCAATGGGATCTTGCTGCTGAACAAATGACAAGGTTTCATGAAAGCTATGATTTTTATGTGACACCAACAACCGCATTTGAAGCACCTAAAATTGGAGAGCTAGCCCAAAATAAAAAAATGATTGAGAAACTAATCCATATCAATCAATTTAAACTGTTAGAACAAAGAAAATTAGTTTATGAAATGTTTGAGAAAAGCTTAATATTTACACCGTTTACTCAACTAGCTAATTTAACAGGTCAACCTTCTATGAGCGTCCCTGTTCATCTTACGTCTAAAGGGTTACCACTGGGCGTACAATTTACTGCGCCTAAAGGTAAAGAAGATTGGTTGCTGTATATCGCCTCAAAGTTAGAACAATCTCCACTATGGATAGATTGGAAGAGCAACCCTGTAGTTAAGAAAGATCAATGCTAAAATTTTATCCTATTAGATAATCATCTCTAGTTCCTATATACGATAGACCCTACAAAAATAAAGCTTTTTCTATACTATTAACTAGGCACGTTCTCTAACTTTAAACTTTAATAAAATTTACAATTAAGCAGATAAAAACTCAAGAATTGATGTTATATCAATTCTTGAGTTTTTTCTATTGTTTTAACATATTTAGCCTATTCTTTTAAGTCTATCGTCATTATTTTCTGCATATAATCTATTAAGATGTTTTTTATTGGCTATAAAGCACGCTTATTAGGTTTTGCTCAACTCAAACCAAAAGATAAAGTGGTTCCTAAGAGATATCAATTTATTAAAATTAATAAAACACAACTAGATCTCAATGAGCAATGCTTCCTAACCACAAATAAGCTTGACTAATTTCGAATAGGGTTAGACTTGCTAAAAAGCGTTCTGTAGACATCAGTGGTGCTTTTAGACCCCATTATTGATAATTAGGAGGAATTTGTTTATGTTTTTATTTCATTTTATTCTGACGCTTTTTACAAATTATTTACCGCTAATAGGAGCAATTAGTAATCAAGCTTTCCCAAATCCTTTAAGTTCTGAGGAGGAAGAGTATTACCTTAGACTCATGGCTAAAGGGGATGAGGTAGCTCGGCAAAAGTTAATTGAACACAATCTCCGACTAGTCGCCCATATTGTTAAAAAATATGAGAACCAAACCGATGATAAAGAAGATTTAATTTCAATTGGCACTATTGGATTAATTAAAGCCATTGACTCTTTTTCTCTTGATAAAGGAGCTAAATTGGCGACTTATGCTGCTCGCTGTATAGATAATGAAATTTTAATGCTTTTTCGTTCAACAAAAAAAATGCGAAACGATGTATCCTTATACGATCCAATTGGATTTGATAAAGAAGGAAACGAGATTTGTTTGATTGACGTTGTACGTGATGAAGGAAAAGACTTAAATGATATTATTATCCAACAGCTTGCTGTTGAAAAGATTGAGAAAAACTTAGCGACTTTAACACAACGTGAACGAGACATTATTGCTCGCCGCTTTGGGCTTGATAATTACGATGAAGAAACGCAACAAGAAATCGCCAAATCTTATGGTATTTCAAGAAGCTATGTTTCTAGAATTGAAAAGAGAGCTCTCATGAAATTGTATCGGGA
>Ga0153980_1000306_pt1 | contig 23055 bp, 19 predicted proteins | sample TSGA064MetaG_FD_104722 | JGI IMG/M metagenome (GOLD analysis project Ga0153980, IMG submission 104722) | Attine ant fungus gardens microbial communities from Georgia, USA - TSGA064 MetaG | ecosystem: Host-associated > Fungi > Mycelium > Unclassified | place: USA: Georgia, Magnolia Springs State... | reverse complement strand
TTCGGCCGTAAAGGTGATTGCTTTTTATATAATCACTTACTGATTTTAGTACTAAAGATTCATTGTCCTTATTTTCGCGATACAATGTAGATGATACGTTCATTTCTCCAAAAGAATCTAAAATAATAAATCGTTCTTTATAGGCTCCGAAATTTCTATCAATTATTTTTTCTACGTCTAAGTCATTTCTTTTAAATAAAATGAGTTGAAAATGATTGAGTAATTGTTCAAATTGGACCCAAGTTTTTAACTCTTTTAGATTATCTGCACCCATAACAAATGCTATTTCTTGATTGGGATATTTTTTTTTTAATAAAGTTAACGTTTCAAACGTCGTTAAAACTTGATGACTTGTTGTTTCAATTTCACAGACAGCTGCTTCATGATCTAATTGTTTACAAACTAACTTTAGCATGTTGATGCGATGATAACTGGCTATTAAATTAGCTTTAGGGTACAGATCTCCCACTGGTAAAAAGAAAAAAAAATCACAAGGTAATTGCTGGTTAATAAATTTAGCAATTTTGAAATGAGCAATTGTTGGGGGATTGAAGGCACCTCCAAATGCAACTATCACAATATCACCTCCATTATAAAACTAAAAAACATAGTACAATCCAAGGGCGTGTCTGAAAAATACTTACAAATGATTCCAGATAGGTTCCCTGAACTTAAGCTATGGGACACTATAAGAAGTCTAGGAAAAACAACCACTAGAGCTATTTGGAAGTAAAAATAGATTTATTTTTACAAAAATCAATCCTCTTTACCTAAGAGAATTTCAAACGCTCACTAGATTCTCTTTTGTATTATATCTAAAATAACAGAAAACAATCGTCATGACGATTGTTTTCTTTTCTAAATCAATTCGATTAACTCTGTTACCAACTCAGATGATTGTTTGGCAGCTACTGTTATAAACTCATTGAAGGAAATATGGGATGCTTTTCCCGCAATATCTGATAGAGCTCGCAAAATAATAAATGGCTTTTTGTAGTGCTCGCAAACTTGAGCAACCGCTGCTGCTTCCATTTCAATTGCGATCACAGTTGGACAATTAGCTTGAATGATTTGGATTTGTTCGGGACGATTTATAAATGAATCTCCTGTTCCAATTTTTCCAATCCAATACGTTTTGTGAGTTGCTTGTAATATTTGCTCGACGTTACTCAATAAATTTAGATCTGGATAAAAGATTGCCGGCATTCCTGGGACTTGACCATATACGTAATTAAATCCAGTCACATCCACATCGTGATAGAGTACACCATCAGAAACAACAATATCACCAACGGAAGCATCTGGTTGGATTCCGCCCGCAGATCCAGTATTAATGACAGCTTTAACATCGAAGTGTTCAAACAGTAGAGTTGTTGCTATGGCAACATTCACTTTCCCAATTCCACTTTTTAATAAGACAACAGCTTTCTTATTGATTAAGCCATAGGAAAATTCAACATGGGCAATTGTTTGTACTTTTTTTATATCCATTGAATCGCGCAATAACGCAACTTCTTCTTCCATTGCACCAATAACTGCAATTGTCATGTTTAACGACCACCTTCTTTAAAATAAACCATGAGTAGCACAAGCAAATTAGGAACAGAAGGTACTGCCAGCTAGTTCTATTGTACATCGGTAATGGTAACTTCAATAGCTCCTTTAGGTGTGGTAACCATGGCGCTATCACCTGAACGCTTTCCTAATAATGACTTTGCAAGAGGTGATTCATTGGAAATTTTTGCATCAAATGGATTAGCTTCAGCGCTACCGACGATTTTAAATGACATTTCTTGTTGAGTTTCATTTTCCCGATAGGTTACTGTCGAGCCAATATGAACGACATCGCTTCCTTCACCTGATTCTATAATAACGGCATTTTTAAGAATGTACTGAAGTTCTTGAATTCGCTCATAAACAATAGCTTGCTCTTCACGTGCTGCATCGTATTCTGCATTTTCTGAGAGGTCTCCTTGAGCTCGAGCTTCTTGCAATTTAACTTTAATTTCTTCCATGCGAACTTGAGTTAAATGGTCTAATTCATCTTGAAATTTGTTAATTCCTTCTTGAGTTAAATGTTGTTGTTTTTCTTTCATTAAAAATTCCTCCGAATCAGTTATTCAAAAGGTCAAAAAAGTAACTTAACCATTTGTAACATCATTATGATCTTTTACATTATACCTGAACTTCATCTTTTAGTAAATGAAATTTCAATATTTTGAAATAATATAATTAAGGGACTTCGCCCTTTAAAACGATATAAGCGTAAATCATATAAAAATACCTGCTTTTTATGCTAGCAGTTACCTAGTTACCTTATATAGTTTACAATTAGTCGCTTATTAATCAACGCTTTCCAATAAAAAGCAGTTTATGATATAATATTTTTAATTTAGAAAGGTGTGATAAGATGATTCATCATTGGAAAGAGGAAATTGCAAATGCAATTACACACGGGATAGGTTTCTTATTGAGTATTGCGGGTCTTGTCCTACTTATCATGCGCAGTATTAATGCCGATAAAGATGCCCTATTTCTAGTTGGTTCTATTGTGTTTGGGAGCAGTATGATTATTTTATATGCTTGTTCGACCTTACTTCATAGTCTCCCCTTTAAAAGAACAAAGCGAATGCTTACTATTTTAGATCATTCCGCTATCTATGTTTTAATCGCTGGAACTTACACCCCCTTCTTACTTGTTTCTTTAAATGGAACATTGGGTTGGACGCTACTTGCTATTGTATGGCTTATTGCCATACTTGGAATTATTTTTAAGTCTATTTTTGCCGATCGCTTTAATGTTTTGTCTACAATTGGCTATTTGATTATGGGTTGGTTGATACTTTTTGTAGCTGGTCCTATTTTTGAAGCCTTACATACAACGGGATTTATTTTACTAGTGACAGGTGGCGTCCTGTATTCTACCGGGACTATTTTTTATTTCTGGGAGCGACTCCCGTTTAATCACGCAATATGGCATTTGTTTGTCTTAGCTGGAAATGCTTGTATGTTCTTCTGTGTTTTGTTTTTTGTCTAGTACTCCTTTTTAAAAAAACTGTAGAATTTCTTAATTCGTATTCTCAAAACGTTATAATCGTGTATAATTATTACAGAAAGGAGTTTTAAAAATGAAGAAATACATAATTGTGACCTTAATAGCTTTCATTTGGGTAAATGGAATTTTTGCTTCTGCTGCCCAGGTAAATAGAAATATGATAACTGCTGTCCCCTTATCAACAGAGTCGGAAAATGATGATGCTGTAATTGACGAGCTTTGGGGAACACCTATACTTGTATATGGAGGATCCCTAAGTGAGGAGCAATTAGATCAAACAAAAAGGATTCTAGGTATTACTGGTGATCATTTTGATTCTGTTGTTGTGACGGGAGAAGATTTAGTTAGATTTTTAGGAACTGGAAGTCCCAATGTAAATATGTACTCATCAGCTTATATTACGGGTGGTACTGTTGGTAGTGGAATTTTTGTTTCTATTTTAACGCCAGAAAACATCACTCGGATTACTGAAACTCAATATACAAATGCCATGATTACAGCTGGAATTGCTGATGCGATTGTTTACGTCGCCTCACCTGTAAAAGTAACGGGTGAATCAGCACTAACAGGAATCTATAAAGCTTATGCTGATCGAGGAGTGGAATTAGATAGCGATCGCATGGAAGTGGCACAGGAAGAACTAGAGACCACTTCAAGTATCGCCAATGATCATGCTGATAATGAAGATTTTGATTCAATTAATTTAGATAATGCCCTTATTGATATTAAATCAGGATTAGCTGATATTAAGGATCAAGCTGGAGAATTAGCAACAGATGCTCAAATTGTCAAAGTAGTGGAAGAAGCATTAGAAAACAATAATTTAGCTGATATTTTAACAAGCGAACAAGTTAATTCACTAGTAAGGTTCTCACGCCGATTCCAGGCAACAGATGCCATAGATTCGGCCCAATTAAGACAACAATTAGGTAATTTAGCAGACCGATTATCAGGTGGGCTCCAGTCCATAAGAAATGCAGCAAATGACGCAGGATTTTGGAGCAGTATCCAACAATTTTTCACAAATTTTGTGGACTTAATAAGAAATTTGTTCTCAAGTTAATCTGAAAAATGACTTAACGTCTAGACAAACTGAACAACTAATATGCTCCTCTTAAGACGACAGTTGTATTTCCAAAACTGTTAACACAAGAAGGTGCATATTTTTTATATTCATAACCTCTTTTATAATTTTCTCTAAAATGATCCAGTAAGCTTCTAGGGACTCTATTATCTTCATCTAATTATCAGGTTATTGATGGACAGTTACATGGATAAAAAGAGTAGCAATTAGCTACTCCTCTAAGGGCTATAGATTTCAAATTTAATGTGGCCAAATGCTTTTAACAGATCTTTGTTGATCTTCCTTTTCTTTAATAGAATTCATCATCTTTATAGCTCTCATATAAATATAGGTACATACCTTTACTAAATCAAGTCAACTATCCATCTAATATTCTCGGCACGATATAGCTCATCATTAAAGATGAGCCACGCTTTTTCAAAATAATTTGAGATAGACAAAGGTGTAGAGCAAGTTGATCATATAGAAGAAACTGCTTGATCAGATAGCATCTAATCGACATTCTTAAATTCATGAGAAGTGAGAAGGAAAATTTAGGATTCTAAAACTTCGTCTGCATTATGTTATGTCCTAAAGAAACATTTAGGGTTTTTTCTAAAATCAAGTTATTACCTACTTCCTAATATTTACTTTAAACATAAAGATGTTACAGCTAAGCTTCTTATAACTGAGTAGATGCGTTTAATATGCTATCAATTTTAGTCATTAGTAAATCTAGAGCAACTGTATTTGATTTACCTTCAGGTACAATAATATCAGCATATTTTTTAGTAGGTTCAATAAATTGTTCATGCATTGGCTTTACAGATTCTGTATATTGTTTAATGACAGAATCAATACTTCTTCCTCGCTCGTTCATGTCTCGAAGCAAGCGGCGAATAAATCGAATATCATCATCAGCTTTAACAAATATTTTAATGTCCAACAACTCTCGAATAGCAATATCTTCTAGTACAAACAACCCTTCAACTATAATAATTTTGGTAGGTTCAATTCGTTCTGTTAAATGACCACGCGTATGCAGCGTATAATCATAAATAGGCTTTTCAATAGAGTATCCGTTAATTAACTGCTTTAAATGCTTAACTAGCAACTGATTATCCATTGACAGAGGGTGGTCATAGTTGGTTTTTATGCGTTCTTCCATCGTCATGTGACCTTGATCGTTATAGTAATCATCTTGACGAAGCAACGTAATGGTACGATCTGAAAAAGTGTTGTATAAAATTTTTGACACACTTGTCTTTCCAGATGCTGTACCTCCAGCAACCCCTATAATTAATGGTTTATCCATATATTCATCAACCTCTTTTATCTCATTTTTATCACACTCTCGACTGCTTTTTCGAGTCATTTCAATTAAAAAGTATACCTTAACTGCACCTATTTTTCAACTGAAACTCACATTTGAGAACGGAGATTAGAGAAAAAATAAATAGAAATAATTCAGTTGGGTAACATCTTTAATCTGAAAATATCAACTACTCTAACTAGTTTTATGTTTTCTCATCATGTCATATGGCGATAACTTAAAAGGAACTTTGAATTTTACAAGTTGTTTCGGATGTCTAGCCACTTCTAAAGGTTTACCAAATTCATCACTTAAGCTGTCAATTGTCGTGACATGTGTTGCCATTTTAGGTCCAAAAAACTCAACTTTTTCTCCGACACGGAAATGATTACGTTGTTCTAGTGTAACTACTTGAGTGTCGTCATCATAATTCATCACCAAACCAATAAACTCTTGTGTGGGATGTTCATCACGATTGTTAAACATTTGTTCTTGATATGATGGAATCCCTTCAAAGAATGCTGGAGCTGTCTCCCGATTAGCACATTTGGACAGTTCAAGCAACAATTTATCATCAAAGACAAAATGGTCGGGATCCTCACAATATAAGTCTATTAATTTACGATAAGTGCTCACTACAGTTGCCACATAATGAATAGATTTCATTCGACCTTCTATTTTTAAACTATCAATTCCTAGTTCGATCATATCGGGAACTGACCGCAATAAATTTAGGTCTTTAGGGCTCATAGCAAACTTAATCTTATCTTCTTCAAATACATTTTTAGCATCTTGAATGAGATCATATTCCCAACGACAAGATTGACAGCAACCACCACGGTTAGAATCTCGGGCAGTCATGTGATTAGAAAGCGTACAGCGCCCTGAATAGGCGATACACATAGCTCCATGAATAAAAGTCTCAATCTCAACATCTGTTTTCTCTAAAATCTCTTTAATTTCTGCTTTTGTCGTTTCGCGAGCCAACACCACACGATGTAATCCTTCTTCTTCCCAAAACTTGACAGCCAAATAATTCATCGTTGATTGTTGAGTACTTAAATGAACCTCAACATTAGGTGCTACTCGTTTACAAGTTTCGATAATAAGTGGATCTGCGACAATAATCCCAGCAATATTAGCTTTACTTAAAGCGATTAAATATTCCTCTAATCCTTCTATGTTTTCATTGTGGGCAATAATATTTGTTGTAACATATATTTTAGCATTAAATCGTTTAGCAAATTCGACCCCTTCTTGAATTTCTTCAATCGAAAAGTTTTGGGCATTTGATCGTAATCCAAACTCACGGCCTCCAATAAAAACAGCATCTGCCCCATATCTAACAGCAATTTTTAACTTTTCAAGTGATCCCGCCGGTGCTAATAATTCCGGCTTTTTAATAATTATTCGTTTGCCATTTGCAAAAGTTGAAATTGGTTTTCTAGCCATTATTTTTGTTACTACTAGCTATAATAGTAGTCTCTCCTCTCCTATAATATGGTTACTTATGTTTATAAATTAAAGGTTTGTAGAAAAAACCACGGTCTAATTGACGATTTTCGGGTTGAATTTCTTCTAGCTTTTTAAATAAGGCTCGACCTAAATGAAGATATTTTTCTCGATCGTTGACACATAGATCTATGGCCATCCGATAAGCTTTAGTAACATTAATTAAATAATCACGAGTTTTTAAAATTCCTTCAATTCGCAAGCCATCGAGACCGCTGTCTACAAAATCAATTAAGTCATCTATCATACAAACATCTGATCCGTTAAAGATATGAGTCCCTTGTTGATCTTCATAAATGGGATAATAGAGCTGACGCTCTTGATCCAATAAGGAGTAACCTGTTTCTAGCTTGCTAACTGTTTCTGGAATATGTCCATGAAAATTAAAATAGTTATTAACTAAATTGCGACGTGATTGGAACATGCTAATGGCTCCGTGAACTAGTATTTCAATTTCACCAGTTGCGTGCTCTTTTGTTTGCAAAACCGCCTCTTTCATCATTTCCGGTGCTAAGACAACGCGTTTAGCACCGCGTTCATGCCAGTAATTAACGGTAAAATAATTAGTTCCCATGGTCTCACTACTCCAATGGAGTGGGATATTTGCTGTTAATTGTTTAGCTAACATATAGGCCCCTGGATCAGAGAAGCGTAAAGCATCCATGTTCAAGTCTTTAATGTTCAATAAATAATCTTTTAAATCTGCCAATAAACGGTTTGACATAATGGCGTTGATTGCCACATAAACTTTTTTATGATGGCTTTTAATTAAGTCAATGGCTCGTTTTAAGTCTTGTATTTCAAAATTTCCAGCAAGGCGTAAAGAAAATTTTTCTTCACCTATGATAAAAGCGTCGGCACCTGCTTCGATTAAGGCCTCAATTTCGCTTAAATCATGAGGTGTAACGATTAATTCTGGTTTACTCATATTTCACCTCATCTAATCTTTTTTTAAACTGATCGCTATTCCATCTCCAACGGGTAACATCAAAGTATGATAATGGGGATGAGTCGCAAGCCAATCATGATATTGTTTAATTTTACGTACAAGTTGCTTTAAATTCCGGCTTTGCTTTTGGTCATGATCAAAAACATATCCGTGAAATAATAAATTATCACTAATAATGAGCCCCTCATCTTTTAAAAGGGGCTCATATTTTTCAAAAAACTTTTGATATTGAGCTTTGGCAGCATCAATAAAAATAGCATCAAATTGCTGAATTGGCAGCTGTTGGGTCTTTAACTCCAAAGCATCACCTTTAACTAATATAACACGATTCCCAATCGTTGAGCGTTTATGGTATTGAACGGCCTCTAGATATCTGATTTCATCTCGCTCAACGGTGACAATGCGACAATTGGGCAAATGTCTAGCCATCATTAATGAAGAATAGCCAATAGCCGTGCCAAGTTCCAAAACAGTAACTGGCTGTTTAATCCGTAATAGCTGTAAAATTAATTCAAGGCTCTCATCTTGGATAATGGGCACCTTGTTTTCTTTTGCATATTTTTTCATTTCTAACGATAAGTCATCGTGAGTCGCTGTTTTAAACCGATTCATTAAATTCAATTGTTCTTTCTCCACGTTAATCACCTTGTCATTTATTATCATAACTTATACATAACATCTTTCTATCATGATTATCTCTTAATCCACACTAACATTTAACTGAATTTTGTTCGTCTCTTATCCATTATTTTAACTAACTGAACATTATCATCTGATTTACTAAGAAAATATCGCCCTATAACACTAATGGAAATCCTATTTTATTGACAAACACTTTCGCCAGCGTTGTATGACGGCAACAAATAGGCTTCATAAAATGCTTGATGCTCCTCAAATGTTGTAAAAAAGTGAGTTTGGCCGTCGACACAGTTAAATATATCACCAATAAAATAGAGATATTCATTTTCTTGTGGTTGTAATGTTGCTTGAATGGCGGCAATAGAAGGATTACCTATAGGACTAATTGGCAGTCCCAGAATATTATAAGTGTTATAAGGAGATTCAATTCTTGTCATTTCATGTGTAACATGAATAACGCGTTCTTCCAATATATATTGGATAGTTGCACAGCTTTGTAACATCATTTCTATGTCCAGTCTGTTATAAAAAACTCCTGAGACAATGGGCATTTCATTAGGATTAGCTGTTTCTCCCTCAATGATAGAAGCCAATGTCATAATCTCGTGTATGCTTAAGGTATTTTCTTCGATTAATTCACGAAGAGGCTCTAGGCGCCGTTCAGTCATATTTAACAATTCACGAGTTAAGACTTCAACTTCATAAGTTTCTTCTCTAAAGTCATAGGTTATCGGATAAATATACCCTTCTAAAGGATGCTTAACACCCTCGTTTAGAATGGAATCGGTTAAAAACCAATAATCTTCTATCAAATTTTGTAACATAGATTTTTCACGCCAGTGCTCTAGTAGCTCTTCAGCTGTTAAATCCGTTATAGGTGCCATTACACTGGTAATAAATGCTAAATCTTCTCCCTCAGGAATGGTAATGCGATGCAAGGCTTCCTTTTCTAATCCTTCTTGAAATTTTTCATACATTTCTTTTAAGCTTAAAGCAGGTGATAATCCATACTCTCCGGCTTGAATATGAGACCAATCCATTAAGCGTACGACCATATTTGCTAGTAATGCGTTTCTTATTAGCCCTTGATCCGCTAATGCTTCGTTAATACTTGAAGATGTCATGCCAGGCTCAATAGTGAAATGATAGGTTGTATCATGATTTGCATCAGCCGGCACAGAGATAGTCCTATATAATAAGATAAAAAAAAATCCCAATCCTAAAGTAACAACAACGGCGATACCTAACAAAACTTTAGATAAATTTCTCACTTGTACAACTCCAATCTTATTAAAATATGACTCGAACCTACAAATACATTATGATGTAGGCTTTTGAACTATCCTATCTCGTAAGTTAGTTTTAAGTTCTCCAATTGAAAACTAATGTGAGTATAGTTTTCTCAATTATTTTTATTATACATACTGCTTACTTGTCATGGTTAGGATGAAATGAGGGTAACCCTAAAATTTATGAAGTCGTCTTATGATTAGCTATGTTATTTTAACATCCTTCTATTTTTTCTTAACTTTATAAGCAGTCATTTTTATATGAAAAATAACTGCTTATTAAAGGAGAGAATATAACTAGTTTCATGGTAATTAACAGAACAAAAACGGACACAGAAGGCCCGTTTTTAATTCTTAAATTATTCTACCTCTGCTTCTTCATCAGCTAAAAACGTATTAATAACTTCTTCAATCATATCCCACTCTGCATCGGACTCCACTGGTACTAATTCGCCACCTTCATTGCTCTCATTAGGAATATAGGCAGAAACATGTAAATCAATATTTCCATCTTCATCTTCATTTTCAGCACCTGCTGGATAGTAAGCCACATATGATTTATTATATTCTTCTGAATCAAAGGTAAATAAAATTTCACATAATATTTCATTTCCATCTTCATCGACAACTGTTAATTGATTTTCATCTAACATCTGTTTACACCTCATTAATAGATTATATTTCATTTTGTTAAGAGTCCTCAAGTACACGAGAACTTTAGTAGCGATATCTTGTCACAAAACTTTCATCTGTATTAAGTCATTAGAAACAGGGGCCTTTTCTCTTACAATCATTTAATTTATTGTTTTGATGCCCCTGAGTTTGAATCTAAAAAACTTTGTAAAATAACAGTTGCTGCCATTTTATCTACTATTGCTTTTCGCTTATTTCGGCTGACGTCGGCGGCTATTAAGACTCGCTCTACCTGCATGGTCGTTAAGCGTTCATCCCATAAGATAACAGGTAATCCCGTTGCTTCTTTTAACTTTTGAGCAAAGTCTTGCGTCACTTGCCCTCTTTCCCCAATTGTCCCATTCATATTTTTAGGAAGACCTAAAACAATGGTTGAAACCATTTGCTTTTTAACAAGCTCTTGAACATATGCTATTGCTGTTTTATAATGATTTTCTTTAAAGCGAAAAGTTTCAACACCGTGCGCCATTAAGCCCAAGGCATCACTTATAGCAATACCTAATGAACGTGATCCAAGATCTAATCCTAAGGTTTTCATTTGGTATTCTCAATAAATTTAGCCAGTAGAACCTCAAGAATTTCATCGCGTTCAATTTGCTGGATTTTATTTCTTGCACCTTGATGACTCGAAATATATGCAGGGTCACCTGAAATTAAATACCCAACGACTTGATTAATTGGATTATAGCCTTTAGCTTCTAACGCTTCAAATACATCCATTAAAATTAATTCAACACTTTCAGTTTGACTTAACTTTTTTTGTAGAACCTCATCTAGCATCATGGTTTTATTTAACATTGTACAATTCACCACCCATTTATCATTCTTAATCCTATTTTACAGTATTGTGAAGATTATGAAAAGAACTATACGTTATTTTTTAGCCATTCATCAACTTTTTGTAGAGCTTCACCAATTTTACTTGCATTTTTAGCTCCAGCTTGTGCCATGTCTGGACGTCCGCCACCGCCTCCACCACAAACAGTCGCTACTTCCTTAACAATCTTGCCAGCATGTACACCAGCTTTTACATAATCTTCTGTAACCCCGCATGAAATGGCTACCTTACCTTCAATTGAACTTGCTAAAACGATAACTGCAGAAGTTAGTTGTTGCTTAAATTCATCAATCATTTGTCGTAAGTGATTCATATCAACCTCTTTTAAATTAGCTGTTAAAACAGTAAAGCCAGCTACTTCATAAGTATTATTGACAATTTCTTTCATTTTTAACTGCGATAATTTTGTTTTTAAAGACTCATTTTCTCGATAAGCCTCTTTTAACTCTGTTAAGACTCCTTCTAAACGTTCTTCTAATAAAGCAGGTTTCGTTTTTAAAGTTTGGGATATTTTTTCAAAGCGCTGAATGTATTCATTCATATGTTCGTAAGCCGCTTGTCCCGTTACAGCTTCAATTCGACGAATTCCTGCTCCAATCCCTGATTCATTTACAATTTTAAACAAACCAATGGTCGCCGTATTCTGGACATGACAACCTCCACAAAGCTCAATACTATAATCTGAAACCGATACAACTCGCACAACATCTCCATATTTCTCACTAAATAACGCCATGGCACCTAGCGCTTTGGCTTGGTTGAGGTTCATATGACCAATTTCCACTTTAAGAGATTGCCATATTTTTTCATTTACTTGTTGTTCGATTTGTTTGAGTTGTGCGACTGTTAAAGCTTCCATATTAGTAAAATCAAAGCGCAATCGCTGTTCGGATACTAGAGATCCAGCTTGGTTAACATGGGGTCCGATCACCTCTTTTAACGCTTGATGTAAAAGGTGAGTCGCTGTATGGTTTTTCGTGATCTGTAAACGGTGAGTCGAATCAACTTCGCAACTGACGTCTTCCTGCAGGTTGAGTGTTCCTTCGACAACAACAGTGTGTAAGAATTGGCCATTTGGTGCTTTTGACACATCCATGACTGTCGCTAATGCCGTTGCAGATCGGATGGTTCCTCGATCCGCTACTTGCCCCCCACTCTCTGCATAAAAAGGCGTTTCTTTTAAGATGACTTGTCCTGTTCCCGTCAGTGATTGAACGATTTTTCCATTTTGCATTAATAAACAAGTGACGGTTTTGATTTTTAGTTGGTCATAGCCTACAAAAGCAGATTCCGCTTTAAAACTCATTAAAGCTTCATTTTGAGATTGCATGCTAGAAGCCTCTTCTCTAGCATTGCGAGCTCGACTTCGCTGTAATTCCATTTGCTCCTCGAATCCAACTTTATCAACGGATAACCCTAACTCGTCGGCGTATTCTAACGTTAATTCGTATGGGAATCCATAAGTGTCATATAGCATGAAGGCATCTTTTCCACTTATGACTTTAGACTCACATTTGGCAATTAAACCATTTAAAATCTTTTCACCTTCAGTTAAGGTCTGATAGAACCGTTCTTCTTCAGATTTAATCACCTTTTGAACTAAAGCAACTTTATCACTTAAGTAAGGATAATAATCATTCATAATATTGGCAACTACTGGAACAAGTTGATATAGAAAAGCTTTTTCAATTCCTAAATTTTTACCATAGCGAACAGCACGTCGCAGCAAGCGTCGTAAAACGTAACCTCGTCCTTCATTTGATAGTAAGGCGCCATCTGCAACGGCAAATGTCACTGTTCGAACATGATCGGCAATTACTTTAAATGCAACATTGGTTTCAACGGAATATTTAATACCAGCAATAGTTTCAGTCTTTTCAATGATTGGCATAAATAAGTCCGTTTCAAAATTTGTCTCAACTTTTTGTAGAACACAAGCCATTCGCTCTAATCCCATTCCAGTATCAATATTTTGACTTGGAAGTAAAGGATATTCATTTCGTTTCAAGTCAACTTGTGAATTGTATTGCGACAAGACAATATTCCAGATTTCAATATAGCGATCATTTTCAATATCTTCTTCTAGAAGACGGATACCAATATTTTCAGGATCATATTTTAAACCCCGATCAAAAAAAATCTCCGTATTGGGTCCACACGGTCCCTCACCGATCTCCCAAAAGTTATCCTCTGTTTTTATGATGTGATCGGGTAACACACCTAGACTAATCCATTGATCGTAGGTTTCTTGATCTTCAGGATATACCGTCACATACAATAAGTCTTTTTCAAATCCAAACCATTCAGGAGCCGTTAATAGTTCCCAGCCCCATGTGATCGCTTCTTTACGAAAATAATCACCAATTGAGAAATTGCCTAACATCTCAAAGAAAGTATGATGACGTGCAGTTTTTCCCACATTTTCAATATCATTGGTACGAATCGATTTTTGAGCATTCACAATCCTTGGAGTTTTTGGAATTTCTCTACCATCAAAATACTTTTTTAAAGCGGCGACACCGCTATTAATCCATAGCAAAGTTGGATCATTGACTGGAACTAGAGATGCTCCGGGCTCGATCATATGTCCTTTAGATTCAAAAAATTTCAGATACATGGCTCGAATTTCAGAGCCTGTCATGTTTTTCATCATATCACCTCATACTTAGTTCATTTTCCACTAGTTAATTTTTATACGCATTCGTTTTTAAAATGTCACTAGAATCACGGATTTTTTGAAAACTTAGCACTAAACATCCAAGGAAGGTTTTGTTCACTTGAATTTAGTTACGAAATTCATCGGGATTAGGTACATTTTGAATCGTCATTAGTTTGATGACGTTAAAAACGCAAAAAAAGCCCTTACGTAAGGACGTTTTAACCGCGGTACCACCTTAATTTATTTTTTGTCACATCAAAAATACGCTCAAAAGTGATAACGGTACGTACCGGCAGACTTTACCTGCATTCCGGAAGTAGCTGTTCGAATAATTGTTGCTAGGATTTATCTCAGCCAAGAAATCCTTCTCTGTGAAGTCACAATTATCTAATTTTCTTCCATCAACACGTTAATATGTAACACTATTTTATCTGTTTTTAACATTTCTTTCAAGTCTTTTACTATAAAAATTAATTAAACTGTTAATAAAACTAACTTTTTTGAGGGAGCTATGGTTAAAATGGCATTTTATCGTGAATCATCTCTTGCCAGCAACCAAGTTGTTTTCTACATTTATGCATGCTTTTGTATAAGCGATCTTGGTAAAAATTAGGGTTATCTGAGTACATACACACCATAATTAAAGTAACAAACAACATTAATATTAGGAGTTGTGGTTTTTTCATAATCTCACCTCACTTTATTAGACTAATCTTAGTGTGGATAATTTGCTTAAAATTATGAATTTTTTACTACATAAAATCGTAGGGTGTTATTCCTATTAGTGCTTCTTCATCAAGAATTTCAAATGGAATCTCAAATTCTTTAAAGTATTCTGAAAAAGGATTAACTTTTGGTTTAGTTGTGGTATTCATTTGGAACCGGAGTTTAAGAGCCGTTTGGCGTTCATCTCCCTCATTTTTAACACCTTTAGCTAAAGCTGCTTTTTCCCCAATAATAACTAAAGATTTTTTAGCTCGGGTTACGGCTGTATAAAGCAATTTTTTTTGTAACATGATGTGATAAGCGTTCGTAATGGGCAAAATGACAATGGGGTATTCCGAACCTTGCGATTTGTGGACGGATATGCAGTAAGCATGAGTTAATTGAAGCAAATCGATTTTCTTATAGCTCACCTCTTTTGTATCAAAACAAACCAGGAGTCTTTGTTCTTTATCTTCATTTTCTTTAGCTAACGAGATTCCAATGATCTCTCCTACATCCCCATTCATGATTTCTGTTTCTGGTTGATTGGAGAGCTGTAGCACTTTATCTCCCACTCTAAATACTTTTTGTCCAAAAACAAGCTCTCGTTTATTGTCATCAGGTGGGTTGAATTCAGCTTGTAGCATTAAATTTATTTGATCAATCCCACAATCTCCACGATACATTGGGGCTAAAACTTGAACATCATTAGCCGTATATCCCTTTTGAATAGCGTTTGCGACCACTTGTTTTAAATAGGATGTAATATTCTGGTGAGAGCAATTAATAAATAATCGATCCGGTTTTTTAACATGTAAGTCATGGGGGAGCTGGTTTTGCTTGATGGCGTGAGCCAGCATAATAATAGAAGAATCCTCTGCTTGACGATGAACTTTTATTAAACGTGTAAGAGGAATCACTTGACTTTCAATTAAATCTTTTAATACCTGGCCTGGTCCAACAGATGGTAGCTGATTGTCATCTCCTACTAAAATGAGCTTAGTTTCAGTCGCGATGCTCTGAAATAGCTGAAAAGCCAGTAAAGTGTCCAACATAGAACTTTCATCAATGATAATGAGATGATGCTGAAGTTGTTTATCTTTATTGTATAGAAAAACTTCCTCAACCCCATAACCAAGCAAACGATGAATGGTTGTCGCCTTTAGGCCTGTGGTTTCTGTCATCCTTTTAGCAGCTCTTCCAGTCGGGGCTGCTAACGCGATTGATTTTTTTTGGCGCTCATCTTTATAAAGTAGCTCATACGCTTTTAGGATACCTCTAACAACCGTTGTTTTTCCAGTTCCTGGCCCTCCAGTTATAATAGAGACCGGTTCTGCTAAAGCCATTTTAATGGCTTGTTTTTGTTCAGGTGAGTATCTCATGGCCAATTCTTTCTGAGATTGTTCAAAGCAACTTTCAATTTTATCATCCGCTTCTTTCTCTATAGCTTGTAAACGTCTAATAGCTTCCACAATTCCTTTCTCACTATTTACGAGAAGAGGAATGAATAAAAACTCACCTTCTATATAAATTTTTTTTAAGCGAATGAGCTCTTGAATTTCATGACTAATTTGCTGAATAGTGAGTTTTGTTTCGGCTTTTTTATTTAAATATTGTAACACACTTTCCAGCAATTGCTGATGGTACACATAGGTGTGCCCACGCTGAATGGCAATTTGATCAATGACATAAAGCAAGGCTGCTCTAATGCGTTTAGGATCATCAGCTAAGATTCCAACTTCTTTAGCAATTTCATCGGCCTTAATAAATCCAATTCCGTCTATATCTTCAATTAAGCGATAGGGATTTTCTTCAATTATAGTAACGGCTTGATTTTGGTATCTTTTAAAAATTTTCATGACTAACTGAGGGCTTAAGTTATAGCCATATAACGGTGCTAATATATGTTCAGTTCCCTGTTGTTCAACTAATGACTCATATAGTTTATCCGCGTTTTTTTTGGATAACTTGGGAACTTCAGCTAAGGATTGGCGATTGTTTAGGATGGTATCGATGGCCTGATCTCCTAAAACTTCAACAATTCGCTGTGCGGTTTTTTTTCCAATTCCTTCAAATAACTCACTGCTTAAAAAATGAACTAAAGCTGTTTTTCCTCTTACATTAACTTTTTCATAACTAGCCACCTGAAATTGCCACCCATAACGAGGATGATTTAACCATTGTCCATTAAATCGGTAAATTTGCTCTACAGTCAACTCTGGAAAATATCCTGAAATCGTGATCCTCCCGTGAATTTCTTCTTGATTTAGCCCTAAAGCATTCAATATCTCAAGTGATTCTACCGATTTAGCTGCTTGTTGAATTTTTTCTTGGCTGGCATTATGTTCTAATAGCAATAGTGCACCTATGGTAAAGCCATTTTCTTTATTATGATAGATTTGATTTAAAAAGATCCCTTGGATGTAGTTAACTTCATTCATTTTTCAATCTCCTCTAAAAAAGTGTTATCATCTAAGATATACTAAAAGGTGCATTTGTTAAGACAACGTCTATTCTTTTTAGGACCTTAATACATCCGTTTCACACCATCTTTATAAGCAGATATAATTTTTCCACCACCTAAACAAACTTCACCGGAATAAAAAACAGCTGCTTGTCCCGGTGTCATGGCCCGAACAGGTTTTGACGTTTTAACTTTTAAGTTTTTTTCATCTAACCATTGAATTTCAACTTTAATATCAGGTTGACGATATCTAAATTTTGCAGTACAGCGATAAGGTTTGGATAAATCCTTTTCTCCAATCCAATTGACATCAGCTACCTCAACTTCATCAGCATAAATATAATCATGCTCAAAGCCTTGACCCACATACAAAACATTTTCTGCTAAATTTTTACCGATAACAAACCAAGCTTCTCCTTTACCGCCAATACCTAAACCTTTACGTTGCCCGATGGTGTAGTACATTAATCCTATGTGCTCCCCTACTACTTCCCCGTTTAATGTCATCATTTTCCCGTTTTGAGCAGGTAAGTAATTTTGTAAAAATTGAGTAAAGTTTCGTTCGCCAATAAAACAGACTCCTGTGGAATCTTTCTTTTTTGCTGTAGCTAACTGCATTTTTTCAGCAATGGCTCGAACCTCAGATTTAGTTAACTCTCCAACTGGAAATAACGTTTTGCTTAGCTGGCCTTGTGTTAATTGACTCAGAAAATAGGTTTGATCTTTATTAGGGTCAATACCACGTAACATTTTAACCACATTTCCGTGCTTTACTCGAGCATAATGTCCCATGGCAATATAATCACACCCTAAATCTAGGGCATAATCTAAAAATGCTTTGAATTTAACTTCTTTATTGCACATAATATCGGGATTAGGCGTGCGTCCAGCATTATATTCAGCTAAAAAATACATAAAGACTCGGTCCCAGTATTCTTGAACAAAGTCCACTCGATGAAGCTTAATGCCTATTTGCTCAGCTACGGTGTTAGCATCTCTATAATCAACCTCTTGGGGACAAATTTCATCATGAATTGTTGGGTTTCCCAATAAATCAGAGTTGGCGGCACTATCCCAATTCCGCATAAAAACACCTTCTACTTCATATCCTTGTTCTTTTAATAAGTAGGCCGCGACAGATGAATCAACTCCACCTGACATGCCTACAATAACTTTTTGATTTTTATTTATTTTCATGGCGTAGCCACCACCTTATAATTACATTATTTTTAAGTATTAATCCTTTATTTATTATAAGCAAAAAAAGACAGATAAGCAATGAAGGATGGTAGTCTTTTATTAAATCATTGAAGAGATTACAAATCTTAATAATGATATCCTAAATAGCCTTTAAGATGTCCCAAGATTAAAGAAAGTTTTTTCAAGAGACACTATAAATTCAAGGCGCGCTCCTTCACAGGAACTTTAGTCAAATTGTATAACGGGCGACAGACTGTGAAGCGGTGGATTTTAAAATGTCATTATTATCGATTAGCTTCGTTCAATGATTTCGCGAAAGTCACGCAACAGTTTCCTGTTAACAGGTTTAATTCACAAGATTAACCGATAAAAAAGGAGTCCTATCATTTTATAATTAATAGACTCCTTTTAAACTAACTGATGTCAGGTTACTGATCCTCTCTTAAAAGGTAATCATTCCCATCTTGATCCTTAAATTTGAACATTTTACCGTAAGGCATACTTAATAAATCTTCCACTTCAATGCCATTAGCTTTCATTTTTTTATGAACGGAGGCAATATCGGTTGTACTTAGTATGAGAGTAGGATGCTCCACATTAGCTTTAGGATTTTGGTTTTTCATAGCTTCTTTAAGATATAAAACAAATGAAGTGGTTGAAGTTTTACTGGGTGCTACTTCTAACCAAGTGAGTTCAGGCCCCATTGGATTTTCAGCTGTTACTATAAATTCCATTTTTTCTGTCCAAAACTTTTTGGCATCTTCTTGATTATTGACATAAATCGTTATTTTGCTTATGCTATTGATCATATTCTATCCTCCAGTTCTTCTTTACTGCTTTATTTTACTATAAATTTTTACAGAAGAGCAAATCAATTGCTTTCCCTCATAAACGTTTCTTAATTGAAAGAGAGCGTTTAGTTTCAATTTTAACTTCGTTTTAAAATCAAATTAGATTCACAAGCATTTTTTCTGTTCTTCAAGGAATTAAATTAAGTAAAATAAAACCTCACAGATTTTTTTGGTTACAGCGATGACGAGCAAAAGACCAAATAGATGTATGTTTTAAAACGTAATTCTTATTATATATGGTCATTACTGCTTGTTTTTATCCCCATAAAAAAGATGACGGACTCCTTTTCAGAAGACCGGCAACACTTTTATGGGGATCTCTTGATTTTCTATCTTTTCCCTTTATCATATGGTTCACCAGCTGCTTTAGGCCCTGTAATATTGCGGCTAAACAAGATTAAAGCAACTAATGTCATTAAATAAGGCAAAGCATTATAAAACTCTGTTGGAATATCCCATGATTTTAAGGTCTCATGAATGGTTGCCAACGATCCCAACGTACGCATAAATCCAAAAAAGAAGGTTGCGAACAAAACAGACCAAGGATTCCATTTTCCAAAAATTAAAGCAGCTAATGCTAAAAATCCAAGTCCAGAAACCGTTCCATTAAACTCTAAAGAAGTAGTTACAATGAGAAAAGCTCCTCCTAAACCTGCTAAAAACCCTGAGGTTAGGACGCCAATATAACGCATTTTATAAACATTGATTCCCATAGAATCCGCTGCTTGAGGGTGCTCCCCACAAGCTCGTAATCGCAAGCCGAAAGCTGTTTTAAATACGATATACCATGTTAAAAGTACTAATAGAAAACCTATGATCGTTGTGGTATGAATTCTTGTGAAAAATAATGGGCCTATAATAGGGATATCAGATAAGACAGGCATATCGTAACGCGTCACTCCTTTAGGAATGCGGACGTTTTGGATGCCAGTTATGGTTTGGGCTAAAAATAAAGTTAATGACGGTGCTAATAAATTAAGAGCCGTGCCCGAAATGACTTGATCCGCCTTTAAGTTAATGCTGGCAAAAGCATGTAAGGCTGACAGTAAGCATCCCGCTAATCCCCCTAATAAAATACCGATCCAAATAATGGTATCACTATCTGTATAGTTTAGATTAATAAAAATGGCTGTTGTAAAAGAACCGATAACCATAAGTCCTTCTAAACCAATGTTTATAATGCCACTGCGCTCACTAAATAACCCGCCTAAAGCTGTTACTAGAATAGGGGCTGTTGCGGCTAAAGCAAATGGCATCATGGTCGTAAAAAAATCCCACATTATTTCCCACCTCCATTTCGCTTCTTATTATTACTGTTGAGTTGTTTGAAAAAGCTTTGAATTAACAAGGTTAAAGCAGCAAAGTAAATAATGGTTGAAATAATGATATCAACTAGCTCTTTTGGAATGCGAGCCATGGTTTGCATGTATTGTCCCCCAATATTCATAAATCCTAATAGTAAAGCGGATAAAAATATCCCAATGGGCGTGTTTAATCCCAATAAGGCAACTGCGATCCCATCAAATCCTTGACTAGGAAGCTCTCCAACTAATACGTGATTGGTAAAGCCAGCATAAAAGGTTGCACCTGCAAGACCTGCGAGAGCACCAGAAATAAACATGGATAACATGATATTTTTTTTCACTTTCATTCCAGCGTATTGGGCCGCATCTTGGTTAAATCCCACCGCTTTTAACTCATAACCAAATGTTGTTTTTTCTAAGATAAGCCAAATAAGATAACAAGCTAAAATCGCTAAAATTAAACCGATGTTAACCGCAGAACCGTTAAATAACTGAGTCATCCAATTGACTCTCAGTGACGCCGTATGGTGGATCATGGCTGATTCTGTTGGAAATCTACCTGGAATCCAACTGCCAACATAGTATTGAACACCCCATAAAGCGATGTAATTCATCATAATTCCGGTAACCACTTCATTGATTCTAAATTTCGCTTTTAAAACACCGGGTACGAATGCCCAAAGGGCTCCTCCTGTAATGGACGCCAAGATCATTAAAGGTACGTGTATGATCCGTGGAAGTTCAATCATCGCGCCTACTAAAATTCCAAAGAAGCCACCCATTAACATTTGGCCCGTTACTCCAATATTAAATAAACCGGTTCTAAAAGCAAAAGCTATGGCTAGTCCAGTTAAAATAAGAGGCGTTGTATTTAGTAATACATTTCCCAACTGTCGAAAATCACCACTTAAAACACCTCTCACACCACCATGGAATAAAAAGCTGTAACCCTCTACAGGATTAAATCCTAACAAAAGTAACAGAATAAATCCAACAACAAACCCAAGAAAAATAGAGATAAAAGGAGCTAAGTTTCTTTGGGTTCTTTCATTAGTTAGATTAAATTTTTTCATGATTCTCACCTCTTTTTTGGGCACCAGCCATCAAGAGTCCCAATTGTTGTTCGTTTGTTTTAGATGCTTCTAATAGATCAACAATTTCCCCTTCATAAATGACTGCGATGCGATCTGAAATATTTAATATCTCATCTAGTTCGAGTGATACTAATAAAATTCCGCGACCTTTATCACGTTCCGCTACTAATTCTTTGTGAACGTACTCAATGGCACCTACGTCTAACCCACGTGTAGGTTGGGCCGCTATTAATAATTTAGGTGAACGAACGACTTCACGAGCAATAATAGCTTTTTGTTGGTTTCCACCAGACATACTTCTAGCAATGGTTGGACTCCCTTGTCCACTGCGAACATCGAAACGCTCAATTAACGTTTCTGATTGTTGGCGAATTGACGAGCGATTTAAAATTCCAGATCGACTAAATGGTTTTTGGTAATAAGTCTGTAAAATAAAGTTATCTTCCAATGTATAATCTAAAATTAAACCGTGTTTATGCCGATCTTCGGGAATATGGCCAATTCCTTGCTCCGTTCGCTTACGAACTGACATTTTTGTTAAATCCACTCCTAATAGTTTAATTTCTCCACTTTCAATAGGTTTTAATCCTGTAATGGCCTCAATTAGCTGGGTTTGCCCATTTCCTTCAATTCCAGCTACACCTAAAATTTCCCCTTCACGAACAGTTAAAGATAATTTTTTAAGAGCTATTAAACCACGCTTATTTTTCACAGTCATCTCTTTAAGCTCTAAGATAGGTTTTCCTACTTTAGAGTTTGTTTTTTCAAGTTTAAATAAGACGCTGCGACCTACCATTAAATTAGCCAGCTCTTGTTGGCTTGTCTCATTTACCTCTACAGTCCCTATCCCTTTCCCTTTACGAATTACCGTACATCGGTTAGCAATTGCTTTTATTTCTTTTAATTTATGGGTAATCAAAATAATTGATTTCCCTTCATTAGCTAATTGCTTCATAATCTTCATGAGTTCGTCGATTTCTTGTGGAGTTAGAACTGCAGTTGGTTCATCAAAAATTAAAATGTCAGCATTCCGATATAACATTTTTAAAATTTCAACTCGCTGTTGCATTCCTACTGAAATATCTTCAATTTTTGCATAAGGATCTACATGTAAATGATATTGTTTAGATAGTTCTTGAACACGTTTAACTGCTTTCTTTATGTTAATGCGCCCACCAGAGAGCTTTGGTTCATTTCCTAATACGATATTCTCAGCCACTGTAAAGTTGTGAACAAGTTTAAAGTGTTGGTGTACCATTCCAATTCCCAGTTCTGTTGCTACATTAGGGTTAGAAATTTTTACTTCTTTACCTCGCACTTTGATGCAACCTTCTTCTGGTGTATAAAGCCCAAATAAAACGCTCATCAGTGTTGATTTACCAGCGCCATTCTCACCTAAAAGCGCATGAATTTCACTAGGCTTAACTT
>Ga0153980_1000305_pt1 | contig 23060 bp, 28 predicted proteins | sample TSGA064MetaG_FD_104722 | JGI IMG/M metagenome (GOLD analysis project Ga0153980, IMG submission 104722) | Attine ant fungus gardens microbial communities from Georgia, USA - TSGA064 MetaG | ecosystem: Host-associated > Fungi > Mycelium > Unclassified | place: USA: Georgia, Magnolia Springs State... | reverse complement strand
TAATTCAAAGACTTCTTTTTTTACTTGTTCGAAGTCTTTGATATATACCTCGCTGATTTCTTCCATGTCACTATCAATTTTTGAACGTATGACTGTGAAAGTGAAGGATAACTCATCACTATGTGAGCCATCTTCAAAATCTAAATAGAGATAGCCTTTAATTTCGCCTTCGTAATTCAAAAGCTTATCTGGTAAAGGATAAAAAATTCTTCCTTCTGTCGGATTTTCTATAATTGGTTGGCTATCCAAATAAGTGAATTTTCGTTCTTCACTATCTTGCATTGCCGTAAATAAAAGTTTTACTGTAACATTTGTTAAGTTCATCATTTCGCCTTTTTGATTTTTCAACCAAAAATCTAATGCTGCTGTTTTTTTATCATAGCTATAAAACACATATCTTTTTTCTGATTCATGTTTTCCATCAACAGAGGTACGAAATGGTATCTTTCCAATTTTATGCGCCACAATTTGCTCTCCTTCCCGAAAAATTATTTATCTTATCCACGTCGCACTTCCACCAAATTCCACATTATCATTTTGTAATCCATAAGTTCTAATCATTATTCGTCCTGAAGGCTCTATTTGTATCGCTCCATATTTATTAGTTTGAATAGTATTTGCGATATTTATAGTAAAAGGTATCTTAATAATCATATTTACTGGTCTATAATTATTTTCTAATTTAGTAGAAACCTCATGCCACCCATTAACTTTTCCCTTTTTAAAAATCCCTTCTACATTACATACAACAATTGTATTTGATTTTTGAACATGAATAGTAATACCATTAAATGAAATATGCTGGCCTGATGCATTAAAAGCACTTTTATCAATTTTTTTATCTAAATCATTAGCATATGATGTTTTGGCTACAAATTTTTTATCAATTTCTCCAGAACTATATGTTCCAACCTGACTAGCGGTAACTTCATGGGGATTTGCTTTATTAGATTTATGATTCTCTAACTCATCATTAACATTTTTTACTGAATTAGGTGTTGCTGCTGTATATACGTCTGTACTTGTTATTGAATCTGTTAATTTAACAATTCCTTTTTTCGTAATCGTTGCCTCTGGAACATCGGTAATTGTGTCCCAAGATTGATTATGGACCGCATCAGCTTTTTCATTCCAAAATGTTCTTTCTTCTTCTGTAACGTGTCTAGTATTATTTTGAGTATGTGCGTCAAATTCAACTTTTGTTGCTTGTTTTTGATTCAATACATTCCCCAATCCAACCTGACTAGCGGTAACTCCATGAGGATTTGCTTTATTAGATTTATGATTATCAAAATCTTCTACATGTGTTGCTTTTTTTTGTAACTCTTTTAAAGCTTCATGGGTTCTAAAAAAAAACCAATTAAAATAATCAGCAGGAGGCTTTTGTGAAGCTTTCCAACCATTGTTAATTAAACTTTCTGGAGGTTTAACTCCTGGAGCTAACCAAGTCGGTAATTCTTGTGTAAAATTCATTTAGATCAATCTCCTTTTATTAAATTGGTAATTTGTAATCTTCTGCAGGAATAAATACTCCACCTAAAGTACCACCAACAGTACCTTCAATATCAGCAAATCCTTCAACGCTACTTTCTAAATCATTTGTGCTTGAAAAAGAAAAACTTCCTTCTAAATGAACATATGCTATTCTAACTCCACCAGCACTTATACTTTCAACAATTTGTAAAAATTGATTAATACTCAATCCAGAGCTATTTAAAGAGTCTAAAGGCGCTTTTTTTATGATAATACAAGCAGGTTCTTTTTCATCTATCGTTTCGTTTGCTGCAACAATATGAATATCACTTGGTTGACAATTTAATGAAGTTGAAATAGCATGAAGCATTTTATCTATCGTTCCATCACTTGTATTTCTTGCAATTTTACCGCGAATCAACACTCGATAAATTTCATCAGTAGTTTTACCTCTCGCTTGTCCCACATTTGCTCCTAGTTCATCTAAACTTTTTCCTTGCGCTTCATCTATTGAACGCCATTTTGCAATTTTGTGTAGCAAATCATTTAATTCTTTAATTTCAAGTTCAAATATTTCAAATAATTTCAATATATTGGAATTTTCTCGATTGAATACATCTGGCAAATAATCCTTAAGTTTTTTCGACATTTGTAATCACCACGTTTTCTGGTATACATTCAGCTGACTCATCAGGCTTCAAGTTGATATCTTTCGCTTCTGCAGCTTCTGCAGATAATCCAATTTTCACATCAGCGACAACAATACCTGGTATTTGATAGACAAGAGGATAAATATAAGAAAATCTGACTACTTCTCCCATAGTCAGATTATTGATATAATTATTTACCACAGTTTTAAGTTTTTCTGTTCCGCTTTCTTCAAATTTCGAGTCTACTTGAATAGAAATATTTACAAATATAGGAACTGCCTTTGCATAATCAAATTTAACAATATGGCTAAATCCTCCTAAATCTTTTACTTCAACTTCTTCTGCACCAACAGTATCAATTCCTGCTGCAACACTTTTAAAAATTGCCTGTCCAATATCTTCTTTCACACCACCTAAAATATGCACATGAACTGACTTAGGTGGATTTCCATATGAGTCTGTTTTCATAGTTTTATTTTCAACAACACTTGCAGTTCGTACTCCGCTAACTTCTAATAATGCTGTTAATATTCCATTAATAGGTGGTCCTGGATTCCCTCGAACAGAAATACCAATTCTATCACGATAAGTCTTATCTGTTTCACGTTCTGCACCACCTTCAGCTCTAGCAGGATTATTAACAGAGATTATTTCTTCTGTTGGTTCAACTTGAACTGTAATAGTGTTTGCAGGTACATTTGAACTTGCATTTTTTTCTAAAGAAATTGCACGCCCTTTACCAAAACCACTATCATCAATTTTAACTACATCAATCATTTGAAACATTATTTTATTTTCTGTAGAAAAACATACACCTTCATTAATGACATAACCAGCTTTTCCAGAAAATTCTAGTTCAACTACCGCTACTGTTGCAGGATTACGATAAATACCATTATTTGCGCCTAAACGATCTAATGAAACACCTGTTGCTTGACTAATAAATCCACTATAATAAACCCTTTCAGTCAATTCATGAGAAATAGATAAAAACCATGCAACAATACGAATAATGATTCCCAGAACAGAATGTCCTGAAACATTAACATCCGAACCAAACAAAGCTTTAGCTTTTTCAGACATATCATAAAGTAATTCATCATATGTTTTCCGTTTAAATCCGTTTTCATCCAACATTTATTCGTACCTCCATTTCCTCATTCAAGATTGATAGCATACTTATTTTAATATCTAATTTTCTATTATTTCTTACAATTTCTATATTTTCAATGCTATTAATTCTAGGTTCTTGATCTAAAATCGCTTCTGTTATATCTTGTTTCAAATAGTCTTCATTGTAATTTTTACCAAGCATATTATCACTTTCCAAACCAACCGATGGATCTAATTTAAATTCTTTTAATCGAATGGATAAAATCATAAATACACTTTGAGTAAGTTCTAAATCATCTTCAACCAATAAAATATCATAATCACGAATAGATAAATCACCATTAACTAATTTCAAATCACGCATTAGGCAATCACTCCCACAATTACAGCATCATTTTGACTATGCATTCTATCAGATGATAACGAATAGTCAGCAGAGTTTCTGTAATTATCAATATCACGGTCACAAAACGCTACTACTACAACAACTCCTTGAGAAATATCAGACTGACAATGTTTAGTAATAAGAGCATTTAATATCAATGCTCTTTTACTTCCATCTGATTTTAAAGCTAGTGGTTGTACATCGGCTTTTGTGCCTTTAATGTTAACAACTCGACATAATTGCATAACATTAATTTCCTTTAAAATTCTATTTTTAAAGGATCGAAAAAAAGCTAAGTCTATTTCATTCATTAGGTAACCACCTCACATGTTGTAACAAATCGAGTACCATCATAAGAATGCTGTCCATTTTTTACATAAAAATTTCCTTTTACGTTTTTTGAATCAATATAAACTGCTGTACCTGTAGTAATTTTATGTTGTAAAAGACATTCTATATACCAACCAGTATAATCACGACTTTCAACTCTTGTCGGTTGATTAATAAGCCCTGTATCAGGGCTCAATTTATATCGTTCTTTATTTCCATCACGAAAATTTTTTATTACAAGTTGACCTCTTTTAAAATATAATGATGTATCACAAGCTTTAGCAATTTCTTCCAAAATTGTCATTGCTTGGCCATCAGCGGTATATCCTGAACCGTATATTTTGTTATTTTTTAGTTTTATTTCTGCCAATGGAATATTTGCTTCTCTAGCAACCCGATTTATTATTGTATTTGCATCAGTTCCATTATTAAAAGTAATATTTACTTCTTTTTGTTCTGAATAATCTTTTCCTTCTAAAAAAGTAAAGGTTGTCGCTCTATCTACACCATTCAGAACAGATGGTTTTACTTCTGCTATTGTTCCAGATGTAATAACTCCATTTGAAGTACCTGCATATCCTGCATGAATATAAACTGGATTTCCTTTCTTAATAAAATTAATGCTTTTTTGATTTAAATTATATATTGTCACACTAACTTCAGACGGATTAGGAGAATCAGAAAATGGTGCTGTAAAATGAATTTCTAACCGATCTAATCTACCTGAATCAGCTCTTAATAAAACTCGATTCTTACCATTTTTATCATGTATTTCAATTTGCAATAAACGTTGCCATTGTGTATTTCCCATTAAGTATCTTCCCTTTCCAAGCTTGGTACATCATAGTTTGGAGGTAAATCATCAATATAAAGAAAGACTTGGACACCGAAATTTTCAAAAGTTATTTCTTTAGCAGAACCTGATTCATCCATAGGAATTAAATCTGCAGAAGGTAATCGAGTATCTACAATATCTTGCCAAAGTCTTTCATTAATTACCATTCGTTCTCCAATTACTAGTGGAGTAAATTCCATATCATATAAATCTACAGTAAAAAATTGTTCTGTACGATTATAATCAACTTCAAAAATATAGTGAGTATTTCCTAAAGGAATTTCAAATCTTTCAGGTAAAGAATATTTATCAATAGGAATATACGCTCTTAAAGACATTTACTCACCTCATTTCACACGCGCTCGAGCACCTATTGGAATAAATCTATCTGGCCATTTATTCCAATCTCTTAGTTGCTGGATAGGCGTTCCGTATTGTTGCCACCATCCCCAATAAGTATTTCCAGGCTGAACTGTCACATATACTGCATTACTTGGTTTTGAAGGTTGTTTTGCAACTGGTGGTTGTGGGATTTTTTCCCAAATAGTTTTAGCTACACGAATCGGTTGCAACGTAATAGTTATATTAAATCCATTTTCCACGGTGTCATATCCTTTGCTGATGTCCTGTATTACAGCATTTTTAAAATATGATCGACCTCGATAAATAATCCAACGCACATCTTTTTGCCAAGAAACCAATGTATTATATGCTTGTTCTGCTGCATTACCATTTTTAGCAAGAATCCAGCCACTAATTGTGACTGGACCTCCTGTATACATCATATGATCAGTAATCGGCGCTCCTGACTCAACAGGATATTGAGATACATTAGCAGCACTAGTTACATTTTCACTAACGTTTACAATTTCTATTTTAGACTTACCACTTTGAATGTATCCCATTAAACAACCTCTCCTGTCCCTAAAATATTAAGCAATTTTGCATATTCATCTTCTAACACTTTTTTTACAGCTTCTCTAATATCACCAACAACGGATTTATCAGTACTATCTCCTACGTTAATAGTAATATTAGGACTAAAATTAACATCTGGTGTTCCTTGTTTAAAGAGCGCTTTAGTTTTTTCATGAGGATGTACAGTTCCAGCTGTATCTGCTTCGAACAATTCTGGACCATTTTCTCCTACTAAAACAGTTTCTCCTTTTGAAGGACGCCCTCCTTTAGCATAAGCTCTGATTCTATGTCCAGTAGGTCCCCATCCAGAACGTCCATATGGCAAATCTGTTCTCCAGTTTGAATTATTGAAAAATGCCATTAATTGATGGAAGCCATTCATTATATTTTCATAACCACGTACTTTATATGCATCAAAAGTTTGAGGAATGTACTGAAGCAATCCTCGAGCTGGATTCCCACTAGCTGTATTTACATCCCAAACAGCAGAACTTTGAATAATACTTTGATTGCCACTAGACTCCCTCTGAATTTGAGCTAAAATACCGTTTACTTCTGCATCACTTACTTGTTGATTCATTTGTTTAGCAGCTTTCCTAACTTGAGGTTCCCATCCTGCTGCTCCAACAGCCACAGGTGCACCACCATAGGTATCAGGATTGACATGTTGACCATTTGGACCGCCTTTTCTAAGTTCATAGTGAACATGAGGACCAGTTGACCATCCAGAAGAACCAACATTACCAATAATTTCTCCAGCTTTAACTTGTTCACCTTTTTTAGCTCTGATTCGACTCATATGTCCGTACATTGCCCATAAGTTATTAGCAACTTTAACACCTACATGTTCACCTAATCCAATAGAAGAGGATTGAACCCAATCAACTAGACCAGGATATTGAGCAGGAATAGGTGTGCCCATTGGGGCAGCGTAATCAATTCCTGTGTGAAAATCACCATACAGGCCTGGTCGCTTACCGTAATCAGAAGTACGAACAAACGGCGAACCAAAATGTGGAGCAAAAGCTCCTGAACCAAAAGCTCCGCCATCTTCTGAATCAAAAAATCCTTTAAAAGCTTCAAGTTTATTTTTTACCCATTCAACACTAGAATCTTTTAATTTATTCATGACACCATATCCTAAGCCATGAATATTATTACCTTTTTTGTATGTGTTATGTTTCTTAAATAAACTTGTTACTTTTCCTACTGGGTCTAATAACCAATCTTTTGCTGTTTCAGCTATATCTTTAGTTTTTTCTATAGCTTTCGTTCCTATTTCTTTTGCTTTATCTACTGCATTAGATCCAAAGTCTTTTAATTTATCAACAGCATTTGCACCGAAATCCTTAGCGCTATCAACAAAATCAGAAAGACCATTCCCTTTACCTTTATGGAAACCTGGCAAGACTGTACCTTGACCCATTCCACCATTTAACACAGCCTTTGTATCTGTATGATTTAAAATTCGTTCACCTGAAGAAACATTTGTTATTTCAGGTCCATTTTGCCCTAATAAACGCATAGAAGAAGTGCTTTTGTTGTAAGCTAATTCAACACCTTCTTCTCCAACTAAGGCTTGTCCACTATAAGAAGCTCCACGAGAACCCGTGCTAAAGGAACGACCTTTCTTATTTTTCGTAGAATTAGGTGTGTTAGGTTCCCATTTAGGTATTTTTTTAATTCCAAAAAAGTCTAATACAACGTTAATTCCGCCTGTCACTGCATTTACTTTATCAGCTAATCCTGTTTTGAAATTATCCCATGTTTCTAAAGCACTAGAAACAACTTTATCGATAGCCTCACCAAAAGACTTACCAAAATTTTTAGCTCCTTCAACTGTTCCATCCCAAATTTCTTTAAATTTCTTTTTAGAACTTTTCTTGAAAACATCCCATTTAGACAACGTTTCGCCAGTTTCCCAATCTACTTGCTCTAAATGGCCTTCTGCTTGTTTTTTTGCTTGAGTCACAACTTCTTCATGCTGTTTCTCTGCTTGAGAAACTACACCATCTCTTTGTTCCTGTGCTTTTTTTATAGCTTCTTCATATTGTGCTTGAGTAATTGTTCCATTAACATATCTTTCTTCATCTAAAATACGTTTAGTTTCAGCATATTTTTCATTCGCAGATTTTATAGCTCCTTCTTTTGCTTTATAAGAAGCAGAAACAATATCTGCAGCTTGCTGTGCACTAATCTCACCAGATGTATTTTTTAAATTACCCATAATAATTTTTTGCTCTTTTGCAGATTCCGAAAGAGCGCCGACAGCTTGTCTTTTCATGTTTTCATTCAAAGCAGCTTTTTTTTGCGCATACTCTTCTTGTACAACTCGAGTTGCTGCTGCAGCACTTTTTTCATTAGATTCAATTTCTTCTAAATCACTTTTAGATAAATTACGATTTTCTTGACGTGCTTTTTCTTTAATAGCATTAATTCTAGCAGTATATCTTTCAGCAGCTTGAATTCCAGCATCATGTTCTTCTTTTTCTAATTTTTTTAAATCATTAACATTATCTGAATATGCTCTTTTACGGAAAGTTGCTAATTCAGTACTTACTGCTTTTGCACTTTGAACATCTTTATCGCTAAGAATACCTAATTCTGATAATTTATCAATATTCTTATAAGATTTGTTTTTCTTTCCTTCTAAGCGATTAGTTACTTGTTTCTCCATATCGCTTAAAATTTTATTTCTTTCTGCTATTTCCTCATCAGTAAGAACACGTCCAGCAATCTTACTTTCAGCATCTTTGCTAATAATTTTATCGTAATTTTTAAGGTAGGAATTAACTTGCTTAGCAGATTGTTTTGATACTCCATTGCCAGATTTAACTTTATTATCAAAAGGATTCTTAAAGAAATCTTTTGTTTCTTGCCTAATTTCTTTTATTCCTGCTTTAGCATGTTTTAATGCTTCATCAATTCCTTGAACTAGCGGACCTAATAAGAAATTATCTTTTGAAGATTCCCATAATTTACCAAATTTTTCAGAAATATCAGGCCACTTTTCTTGTAATTTCTTTCCAAATTTACTTCCGAAAATAGAACCTGCTGCAGTTCCTAAAATGCCACCAATTAAAGTACCTACTGGACCGAATGCTGTTCCTGCTACTGCACCTAATTTAGCTCCAGCCCATGTAGCTGCTTTAGCACCTAGTGCTCCACCAACAATAGTTCCTAAAGAGTCCCCAATTTTTTCAAATTTATTGTCTTTATTAATCTGAGTTAAAGTTAAACCTGCTGAAATATAAGAAAATAGAGGTACTGATTTAGCAAAGCTTTTTGCTCCACCTAAAAATTTAGCACCTTTTCCTACTTTTCCAACAGGTGTAATTGGAAGTGTACCTTGTTTAGCTTGAGTTCGTGTACTAGCTATTTGTGTAGTAGACTCAACATCTTCTAAAGCTTTTTTTGTTTTAAATGCTTCTCTTTGTGCTGTATTACCAAGCTTTTCTAATTTTCCAATAATACCAAGAATGCCTTTAGAAACACCTAATAACGGTTTTCCTACTAATTTAAAGCCAAGTAAACCGCCAATTCCGTAAGATGCCCATTTGCCGACTTGTTTCATAGCTTCTGGATTATCATCAGTAAATTCTTTTAATACACGAATACCGGGCTTAATAACATATTCAAATCCTTTATCTATTACATTGAACATGTCTTTAGCACCTTCTGTAATACCTGGTCCTATAGCTTTTCCAACCTTTTTAGCAGTTGGAATTACTTCATCAACAAAATAATCTTTTGCTTTCCCGAAATATTTGATAACTTGTTTTGCTGTCGGTTCAACCTTTTCTCCGACACGCTCTAACATATCTGGTATTTTTTCACCTTTTCTTACAAATTCAGTTGCTTTTATAATTAAAGGAGTGAATATTGGAAGCAAGCCTTGACCTATTTTTGCAGATGTTTCTTTTATAGATTCAGAAAAAACACGGGTTGCATTCGCTGCTTGATCACTTGTTCTTGCAAAGTCACCTTGAGAATTTTTTGTTTTTGCCATTACATAGTTATAACGTAATCGTACTAATTCTTCCTGACTTAAAGAATCTAATTTTGCTTGTTGTACTTCTTCTCCTTTTGATTCAGCTTCAGTTAATTTTAACTGTGCTTCTCTTGCTTCAATTGAATCCTTACCGTATTTTTTTATAGCCTTATTTAATTTATCTTGCGCTTTTTCTCTAGCTAAGGCATTTTTAGCTGCTTTAGAATGATCAACAGATGATTGTAAAGCACCAGTAGACATTGCAAATTGTTCCAAATTAGTTTGAGTCATTACAATACCTAAACTCTTTAATGCTTCTGTTTCACCAGTGAACACACCATTTAAAGCAGTATTTACACGATCTATTCCGATATTTTTAAATGAAGCAAGATCTCCTGCTAAATCAACTAAGGAAGTAGACATTTTTGCAGCTTCTTCTGTACTAATACCCATCGAGGTTGACATATCTCCATATGTAGCTGCTAAATCTAAAGCTGTGCCCCGTGCTAAACCGATATTATCAATCGTAGATTTTGACCATTCTTTAACCATTTGATTATGTGCACCAAAAGCTACTTCTACTTTATTTAAAGCTTCATTTGTATCAGATGCATAATCAAAAGCTTTTTTTCCAGCTCCTACGATTGCAGCACTTGCTACTACTGCACCATTTCTAATCTTAGTAAACGCATTCCAAGTAACATCTGAAGTTTTTGTTGCTACAGTACCTATATGGTCAATACTTGTTTGAACGCCTTTCGCAGCTTTTCCAACTAATTTTAGAGAGGTTGCACTAGATTGAGCAAAAATACTTGCAGAATTTTTACTCTTTTCAAACTGATTTCCGACACTTTTTACTTGTTTTTCAGTTTGTTTGGCAGAGTTTGTTGTTTTTTGCATAGAATCTTTTGCTCTATTTCCAAATTGAACAACTCTATCTGTATTTTGCTTTAAACCTTCGCTATTTCTTTTTAAAGAGGATGTGGCGCCATCTATGGATTTTGCTGAATTTTGATAAGTTCCTTCCATTCTCGCAGCTTTAGCAATAATTTTATCTGTTTCTTCGTTTGCACGTTCTAAAGATTTATTATTAATTTTCCAATCGAGCTCAATTACCGAACTACGTAATGCATCAGCCATTATTAGATGACACCTCCTCTTGATTTAGTTAGATTTATTTTTTGATATGCTACTTCGTTCCAAACAGCTAATTCCTCTGCTGTAGCTAATTCAACTTCTTCTTTAGTGGCAATGCCTGCGATAACAGGCAGCCACCTAAACATATCTTTTTGCACTTTTCTTTCAATAATTCTTGGATTTGGACTAGTTAAACATTCGACCAAGAAAATTATCGGCCAAAGCCATAACCTCACGATATCCTTCATGTTCATCCCAATAATCCCAATCTAATTTAGGCACTACAATAACTGAATCCATCAATTGAGAATGATAAGCAACATCAGAAAATGTATTTGATGGACCTTTTGAATTGTCTAAAATAGCTTGAGCTGCACGAGTTCCTGGAAATTGGAAAGTATATTCTACGCCTTCAACCATATGTTTTTCTTGTTTACCAAATTTATTAAATGGTTTTTTCTCTGCTTCTGGGATATTATTTTTTGCTTCTAATTCTTTTACTTCATCTTTTTTTGCCATGATAAATTCCTCCTAAAATTAAATAAAAAGCACTTAACGAGATGTTAAGCGCTCTTAATTATATTCATGTTTGTAATCTAATGCCTTAATCGTATAAGAACGAGTTGGAACACCTTTACCAAATGAACCATCAGGTGTTTTTTCAATATAGGCTTTTGATGCCCAAGCTTTTTCTGTAGAATGCGTAACAGAAATTGAAAATTCTTTACGACCATTTGCTAGAGCCATTAATTGCTTATTGCAAGGTGAATTTTGAGATAAATTAATTGTAAATGTTCCCAAATTATCATTATTTTTAGCAGCACTAGATTGTCCTTGTGCATCTGTTTGTACTTCAATATATGAATTATCTTTTGAAAAAGATACCATGTCGCCATCTTGGAAACCAAATTGAACGACATTATCAATAATAGTAGATACTTCTTTCGCATCATAAGTTGTCATACTTTGCATTAGCTAATTCCTCCTTTAGACTTCAATTGTTCCAGTAACATCTACTGTGTGGATTGCTCCAGAACGTTTGTATTTGAACGATAATCCTTTATAATTCCGTGCTGCAACATCATCCGGATTTAAGTCTTGACGACTTAAAGCTGTAACACTATAGTTACCAACCCCTGTTTCATCAACAATATCGATAATCCCGTTTGTAAATGCTGTTTCCAACACATTAGCAACAGTTGTATCAAGTAAAGCAATTCCGTTAGAATCAAAAGTTAACTTGTCTGTAGTAGATAATAATCGTTGTACTTTTGTTTCAATATTTGATTTTACCCAATGATCACCATGCAACGAATCGATAAACTCCCCACCTAATGTTTTTCCTTCAGAAGTTTGAGGGATTCCCGCTTTTGCAACGTATGCAATAGCATTAGCTCTATCAATTTCTTGTAGTTGTCCTGCTGTTAATGGATTGGCAGTAATTCCTACTAAATCATGACGGAATTTCCAAGTAACACTTCCAACGGTTAAATTAGCTGTATTACCAATTAACGCTGCATCGAAATATTCTTCTGATGGATGAACTAATCCAATTGTTAAGTTATTGCCTGCAAAAACAGATAATTCTTCAACTGTACTTGTTTGAAGAACTAAAAACTTAAATTCATTTTCTTCAATAAGATTAGATAAAGCTAAAGCATCATTTTCTTCATAATTAGCTAACAAAGCAAAATGCCAATCGTTATAAAAATAACTTTTAGCTGCATCAGCAATACTATCTTCTGCAAATGTAATTACAGAAATCGTATATGGTTTATTATCTTGTTTCCAAATAGCATCTGCTTTTTTATATACATTAGTTGAATTAGCAAAATCTTTTACCAATGTTTCTAAATTTGTATATTCTTTATAGTCTTGCTTGGCTCCTTGAACAAAAATAGCTGGATTACCAAGACCAACTATTGGTTGTGGATGCATAATATCAATTTTGACATTAACATCTGAAATTTTTTCAATCATTTGTTTTCCTCCTGAATATCAATATTTTCAATAACTATAGCATCGTCTAAATAGCTATCTTGAACTCTAAAACGAGCATCAAATCCTGATAACCGTTCATATTCAATGCTTATAAAGTTATCTCTTTTTTTAGGTTGAGTGGTTGAAACTAATGTAATCTTAGAATTTTGCAAACTTATTTTAACGTCAAAACTATTTAAATATTTTCTGAATTTTTCCAATAAATTGAGCCCTTGTATACTTGAATCAGTATGACATTTAATTGATACCACTAATTCAAATACTTCATTATCAATGATGTCAACAGTAACAGGAATATATGGCGAAGTAATTTCATATGAAAAAAATGGTCTTTTAGGTTGTGGTCCTGTCGTGCTACTTTCAATAAGTTGGCATTCCGTCGATGTATTTACAATTCTAATTAATTCATCAACAAGCACAGCATAATTAAAGGATTGTTTAATTTGTGACATTATTAGTCACCGCCTTCAATCGATAAAGATTTACATCTGCATAATGTTCTGCATATGGCTCTTCGCTTTCTACTTTATACTCTCTGCCATTATCGATTACTTTAGCCCCAAGAGGTATTGAACCTACATAAGCTAATTGTCTATCACTAGACGTGAGAGTTCCTCCACTTTGATAAATTGTTCGATTATCATACGGAATAATCACTCCAGAAACAGTTTTAGAATCTTTATTCTTAGGAATCCATTCACCATGGACATATTCTCCTCCATTTTCATCACATGGTAATACTAGCTGAAAGTCAACTGCAAAGGTTTCTACAAGACTAGAAAATTTCATTTTTTGCATTAACTTTTCACCACCTTATAAGTAACTGATTGCCTTAGTTTTCCTGTATCCATTAATGGATTACTTGATTTTTTATTTTTTATTGTAATTGGAGAATTTGGTGGATCAGATAAATTTCTGATTGTTCGTTGGATATCTCTCTGCATTCGTAATCCTAATCGATTCATTAATTCTGTAGCAGTTATTTTGCCGTCAATTAATTTTTTTACAAGAGTTAGTGCATAATCTGACCATGCTCTTGATTGTTCATCAAATGTAGACCTAATGAATGATCGTTCAGGAATTGTTACTTGCTCTGCTAACATATAAGCAAATTCTAGTTGATCTTTCCCCTTATTTCTTACCAAAAATTTATGATTTTCTTTTGTTTGCATAAAAAATAAGTCAAATTGACGTGGATTCTTCCCTTTGTATTTCTTCATCAATGGTATAACAAGAAATCTACCTTTTGGACGGATAGTAACTCCAAATTCATGAACTTGAGCCAACATAGCTATAAAAGAATCATCTTCTCCGAATATTCCTATCTGTAATGAATACTTATTAAGCTGATTCAATTCTTCAATCAGCTTAATAATCCTATTATTTTCGGTAATTTTCATTAGAGTACTACCATATTTAATAAATCTTTTTTAGCGTATTTATTATAAAGACGAAGATATTCTTGTCCGTAGACTGTTCTTTTTAAATCCGTAAAAGACGAATGAAAACCTGAATATTCTTTTTTTAACGAACCTACTTGCTCGGATTTCGTATTTTGATTGTTCAAAACAGCCAAATGACAAGCTAAATAACGACAAGCTTTTTCTTTTATGTCCTCTTTAGAAAAAATACTATCTACTTCAATCCAAGCATCATCAATAAATAACTCAATAGCATCATCACTAACTCCTGATAATTCACTAGCTGTTAATCGGACATTATCAACTGTACTTTTGGTCATAAAATCACTCCTGATCTGGTGTGACTACACTATCTTTAGCTGGATTTTTGATGTCGTCAATTTGATTTTCAATAGCTTTTACTACTGTTGTTCGATTTTTATTAGTTTGCTCTTCTTCTAACCATTTTTCCAACAAGTCTAAATCAAAAGTATCAGAAACAGCTTCTACTGCTTTATTAGCACTCAATTCAGTAAAACCAACTGTTTCTTTTGATTTTCCTTTTGTTTTACGGTCTAAAATCTCAATTTCTCCTAATTTTTCCAATGATTTATTTAGTGGTATTTCCATACCTTTAAGAAATGCTTCGGCATCTGAACTATTTAAATCATTTACTCCTGGAATTAATCGAATATTTCCGATATGTCTAATATATGAACCTTTATTGTGTACTAACATAATCTTTACCTCCCTTTTTAAATACCATCTACACGAACGATTGCATATGGCGTTCTAATTAACGCACCACCACAACGCTCTACAAATGGTACTTTCCAATTTGGGAAAGACCACTCAACTTCTAAACGCACGATGTCTTCTGGAAGTAAAATTTCACAAGTTGATGGTTTTGTATCCATGATAATAAATGAATCAGAATTATCAGTACCTACACCTTTTAAATCATAAACTTGCTCAATAGATGAAAACCAGCCATTCTCCTGAACAACTTTCATAATTGATCGTGCATCATATTCACCATAACGACGATTCAATTCTTCATATTGTTCTGGAGCAACCAATAATTTTAGACTAGATCCTTTAAATCCTGGAATAATAGTAATTTTAGCTCGAGATGTACGTAATTGTTCAACAATCTCTTCACTAGTCATTTCTTTCCACTTCTTAGGTGAATTAATAACTTGAATACCTTCAGCATTTGCAACACCTTTGTGGTTTACTTTAGGATCTCCCACAAAAATAAAACTATTTTCTTTTTCAGCAATAGTACGACGTGCTACTTCTGCTTTTGTTGCGTCGATGGAAGTTCCCATCATTTGGGCTTGACGAATTTCTTGACGACTATAACGAATCCCCGCTGCAATTGTAAAAATTGGTGATTGATAGCGTTTCATATCAACATCAACTAATGGAAGATCATCTGCACCATTTGCAATAATTTTTGCAGCTCCACTTCTAGTCATAACATTATATGCGTATGTTTCCGCTCCTGGATTAATATCTGTTTTCACATTAAATAATGTACGTGCTACAAGCTCCTCTTGCGGGGCTTGATAAATAACATTATCAATCGCTTGTAAGTCACGTGCTTCTAAAGTTGCTGTTACTTCATTTGACATATATTTTTCCTCCTAAACTTTCATTAAGGTAAATTAATTTGTAAAATTGCTAAATTACCAGACGATGCTGTTGTTTTAAAAGTACCAATTACAGTATCTGATGTAGTAGCTTTACCAAAATTCCCACCATTTAATACTTTGGCATCTTCACCTGCTAAAACATCTTCATTTACTTTCACCCAAATAGAACCTTTTCGTAAAATTGGTACCATTTCATGTTCTTTGTACTTACCAATTTTTTCAACATCACCATAAGGAATTTCTTCTACATAGTTTTTAGCATAAGAAACGCCATAAAATTTCCCGTCTTTATATGCTGTTGCAACATTTTCTTTTACTTGTACACCAACACCAAATCCTAAGCCTTCCGCTCCAACAACAAGACTATCAGCTTGCACATCTTGATAGTCTGCTAATTTGCCAATACCTAATTCAGGTTTCATATATTTTTCTGGATAAGGAATAGTCATAATTATTTATCCTCCTTTTTATTCATGTTTAATCGAGCTCTTTTTTGTTTTTCAATTTCTTCTTTTTCTTTGTCTTTATCTTGATTTTTTGCATCGTTGAATGTAGCAGGATTTGTAAATCCTTTTTTCTCAATATGTGCTACAGCTGAATCAAAATACGCTGCAATATAATCATCTGATTTTCCATCACCTTTAAAATCAGGTGATATTTTACTAATTGCAGATTCTTTAATTTCTCGATCAGATTTACCAGAAAAATCAGCTGAATCACCAAGAAACTTCTGGGCTTTTTTTATTAAATCAACACGATCTTGAACAAGTTTATCTAACGCGTCACCAGTTACCTCTTTTTTCTTTGCTTCAGCAATTTCTTTATTCAACTCATCAATTTGAGCTTTTAAAGCATCACGCTCACCTTCTAATTTTCCAATATTGGTGTTACGCTGTTTTGCTGCATCTAATTTTGCTTCTAAAGATTCAAATTTTGCTTTTACAATTGGGTCTACTTCAAATTCTTTTGAATCAATAATTAATTTTGACATGTTATTTCCTCCTATTTGTTTATCTTTTGAATCAATCATGAAAGCAACTGAATCACCACGTATAGCAACTTCTGGACCAGCTCTGCCTTCATCAACTATTGCAATATGATTAATTAGCATATTCCTTTGCACAGAATCATATTGCATGCCATTATAAATACCTGTTTCTTTGGAAACATCTGCTTGAAAACCGATACTCAATTCACGTTTCCCATCGTTAATTTTTTTGATTGTCTCAACATCTGTAATAGTAAACGAGACCACTAATTTATTATCTAAAACATGCGCATCATTATGAGTCATGCCTTTTGAATATTTATTATAATTAGCTGCCGTTACTGGTTCTGTTGGATGATCATCAGTCATTGGCTTAGCATTAGCTGAAAGTACCGTTGTTTTTGAAAATAATTCATCAGGTAACTTTGCTTCCATTGAAACTCCTCCGTCAGTTCGACGATAAGGAAAAACTCCTGGGCGAGTAATCGGGCACGCAGTGATCGTCAAATAACCTTCATCAGTTTCTTTAAAATCCTGAATGAAGGCTTTATCATATCTAATTACCATTTTGTCAACTCCTACTCGACGATTAAACTAACACCTTCCTTGATTTCTTTTACAGAATCTAATTTATTAATAACAAGTAATTTTTTTAGACTCATATGGTACTTAGTCGCTATTTCACTTGCTGTTTCATCTTTAGAAACTGTATGTGTCGTTTTGCTATTAGGGTTAAGTACTTCTTTTACCTCTTTTGTTTCTTTATCAATAGCTTTCTTTTCTTTAACCATCTATATCACCTCCTTTAATTATGATTTTTCTATTATGCTATCCTCATCAACAGGTTCAGCAACACATCGGCAATTGTATTCTTCACCTGGTAATAATGGATTATCTGCATAAAAATAGATTTTTCCATTTCGTTCTCGATGTGAATCTCGAACTCTTTCATCTCCGCTATCACTCCATCGAAAAGCACGAAATCCTGCTCTTTTCTGCCGTTCACTATTAAGTTGCCCAAGAATTGTTCCAGTTTGATCACGTGCAATAAAAGAGGCTCTTTTCAATGACATTTCAGTTAATTTAACTAGTTCATCTCTGATTTCACTAGATGATTTAGCACTAGTGACTCCTCTATAAATAATCTGTTCAAATTTTTGCGAGTAGTCATCACGAATATTGGTAATATAGCTAACATTTTCCGATATTTTAGCTTTCATATAGTTATTTAACCAATTTTCATTTTCTAAAGGATTTATTCCTCTAGATTTTAATTGAGCATTTACATTAGATTTATTAAATGTATTAACACTGTTTATATGCTTACGAACAATTTTTTGTGCTGTTCTATTTTGAAAGATACCTAAAAAATAAGTTTGTACTTTTTTTACCAGTTTAGATGCTGTATCGAATAATCCATCTTGAATAAATCTTGAATCATTGACTAGTCTTGATTCATCTATTTTAGAAGCTAGATGTTTATCAAATTCATATAATAAGACTTTTTCAATTTCATTTATAAGTTTCTGGATATTTTTGGCATAGCTTTCTTCTAAACGCAGTGGATAACGGGTTTTCGGATTATTTTTCATTATCTCTGTCCTGTTTGTAATTTTCATAAACTATAGCAGCCATCTTATCTAGCTCATCCCTAGACAAACTATCTGCATTAAATTTTGATGTTTCAGTTACGCCAAATCTTCCAAATCTTGCTTCTTCGATTTCATCTGGATCTACTACACCTGATTCAATATATATCTTGTCAGCTTCTGCAGTAAGTTTTCTAATTTCAGCATCAGTCTTACTATCCACATTCCATAAAGGATTAAATTCAATAGACCACTCGATTGAATCTGGATCAAGACGACCATTGCACTCATCTTCTGCCCACATCAAACAGCGAATAAGATATTCAAGATGTGGTCTTAACTGGTTCTCTTGTATAGCAGTTATACGAGAATAATAGTTCATAACATCGTATTGAGCTCCAGTAACAGTTCCGCCTTCTTGACCTTTTAAAACCGTCTTGGGCATTCGAGCAGCCCCTGCTAAGTAATCCCAAACAAAATCTAAAAGCTCTCCAATACCAGATACTGAAGAACTTTCTTTTCCTAAACTTTCATCTGAATCAATAATAGCCAGAGCTTCTGTTCTAAACTTATAATCCATTTTCATTGCAATTTCTAACTTTTCTGCAGATGTAAGATTTCTTACATCCGCTGATTTATATACTTTGAATATATAATCATATAGAATTTGTCCTACAGACCAAATAGAAGTATCTACTACCGTTAAAATATCATAGAGATTATCAAGCAAAGACGAACCTGCTAATTCATCTTCAAAACAAAGATTTTGCTGATGTAAAACACGTGAATGATGAATTTTTGTCGTAGTGCTATACGTTGAATTAGGTAATAATTCAATACGAGCATCTCTTGATCTGTTATTAATCTCAAAAGATTCTATCTGACCATAATTTGGACTAAATACATCTTCATTAATAATTCGGTTACTTATTTTCTTTCCTGAAAATGCATTAATATAGGGCACGCTTTTAATGTTTTCAAAATTCAATGGTTTATCCAATGAGTAATTACTTTTTTCAATAGTTCCAATGCTGACAAAGCCATCACCATATAATCGTTCGTAGGTAAATAATTGTTGCAAACGATCCTTTGTTTTTAGCTGTCTTAATTTACTTTCGTACAAAGCTTTTACCTGTTCATCTTTCATTTTTAAATTCCAACCATTTCTAGTTAAATCTTCCGCTGGAATATCCACAATGTTTTTCGCCATTGAATTAGAAGAATACAAATCCTCTAATTGAGAGTATGATAATCTTTTGCTTATTCCTGGTCTTTGTCTAGATAAATTGTCTTTAGCGTAACCTTTACCATTACCAATCATGAAATCATTTCTGTATGCTTTGCCATCTACTTTCAATAATTTTGCTTCATTTGCTATATTGCCCATTTACTCACCACCTTTTATTTTTAATTTTCAAGATACCTTTCTCTTAGACTTGCTTTACCAATCAATTTATTTAACACTTGAGTCATACTATCAACATCGTCATCATGTTCAGCATTAGGAAATGCAACTAATTCATCAATAAAATCATTTACCCACGGACAAATTAACGGATGTGGAAGATAAACATTTCCTGCTTCCCAAAGAGGAGCAACAGCGTTAGCTCTAACTTCCTTACCACCATCAGGAGTAACGGGAACAATTCCAGATATCTTTTTCTTAAGCATCTCAATAACAGCGGTTCCGTTTGCTTTATCCTCAATGTAAATCCCTCTGGCTTTAGGCCACTTATTACACATAACCTTAATAGCTTTCATTGTTTCCACAATCCCCATTCTTTCATGATGCCGATCCAACAAATAAAAATCAGCTCTCTTTTTGCCCCAAACTTGACCAGAAACAAAGTCAGATGTCTTAGTATCTTTAAATGTACAATCCCAAGACTGTGCTTGACGATCAAAAAGACGTGGTAAAATAACCACATCATCTCCTAAGTTAAATTCTATTTTCTTTTCTAATGTTGGTACATAAAACTTAATCCAAGAACGTTTAAATATATTTCCCCCTGCAGGAGTTGGTCTTTGTTGGTATAAAGCAGCCCAACCACGAGAACCAGTAACAGCTTTTGTTTTAGCTGCCCACTCTTCATCTTTACCAATTTCAGGAGCTAAAGCTTCTCCTGGGTTTCTCCCTAGCAAATCATTCTCTTCTGCAATTGCAGGTATTTTGATTTCTTCCCACGGTAATGCTTGTTCTTTTAATAAACGTCCTGCCAAGTCATCTTCGTGCCAGCGAGTCATAATTACAATTACGCTAGCATCTGCTGTTAAACGTGAATAAAAAGTATCCTGCCATTCATTGTATATTTTATCTCTAATTGTTTTAGACTCTGCTTCTGCCCTGTTTTTAATTGGATCATCTATAATCAATAGTCTTGCTCCACGACCTGTAGCACCACCTAATATAGATGTACTATACAAAGAGCCCAGATGTCCTTCAACTCCCCATTCACTAACAGAAGAAGTTTCCGAGCTTATTTGTAAGCCAAATAATTGGTCTGAAAACAAGCGGAACTTTTCGCGGTTCTTTCTACCAAACTTTTGAAATAATTCTTTTGAAGTAGGAAACAACCATCACCAGACTATCTGGATGCCTCATTAAATAATAAGCTGGGAATGTCTCTGTAATTACAGTAGATTTGCCGTGTTGGGGAGGTATTTCGATAATATAATACTTTTGCTCCCCATCAATTATTTTTTGAAGCCGATCTGTAATGTACTTCTGATGTCTTAACAAATCCCACTGTTTACCATGAGACAAATAGAAAAAATCACTGTAATTTCTCCTAGCCAATTCTTCTAACGCAGCGTTAGCTAATGCATCAAGTTGCTCTTGGTCCATTTGCTAATCGCCTCAATTCTTCTTCCGAAAAATTAGCTAGTGGATTAACATTTACTTTTCCACTATGCTGTATCTGGTCAATGGCTTTAAAACCACCTCGGTCTAAAATATCTTGGAAAATAGATTTTTTTAAGCTTTGCAACTTTTCCCATTCCTTGGCATCAAGATAACGAGATTGATGTTTTGACAATTCATTTAATAGTACAACTCTTTTAAGGTTTAATTCAAAGTATTCTTTCTTTATAGAATCAACTTGCTCCAAAAGACTTCTTTTGCGGTTTCTCATTTCCTTTTTTCGACCATCAATAGCATCTGCAGCCTTTTGTACCTTTTCTAAATCATTATTAGCTTTAAGCATTTCAAGCTCTAAATCACTAAGCTCGGACTTTATCCTATCGATTTCTATCTCTGCTTCATTATGAGCTTGTATTTTTTCCTCAGTCTGCATTGCTATATCTAAAAGCATAGAAAAACTACGCAACCCTTCGTCTTTCATGCGATTGCGTAGTCTTTTCATTTCAAATTGAATTTTTTGCTTAATGTAAGCATTTGTCAATAACTTATGACCTTGTTGACGAGCAGTTTTTTCTGAATATCCAACTTTGATTGCTGATTGCGTAGCGTTAAAAGTTTGCAGATAACAGTCAACAAACAAGTCATATCTTTCTTTTGTTTTATTTGATGGTTCTTTTTCATTTCTTGTCATTGACCGCACCTCCTCTAACCTCTAAGTATTTTATCAGCTTCAATAAGTATTTTTAGATCATTCACTGAAGTTAATTTGATTTCACCGTTTTTTAGATTTTTTAACCATTGAGCCATTGTTGCACGTATGATTTTTCTATATTGTTCATAATCTTCGGCATCTTCAAATTCTTTTTCCAATTCTAAATCTAAAACATCAATTTCTTCATGTTCTGCTTTTGTTCCCATTGTTAAAACACCCCACATCTGTTATGATGCTAAAAGACACAGAGGGTGTCGAAAAACCACGCGTGGGAATTCTCTGTGTCTTCGGGGTGTTTTGTGCGCCTCGTTGAAGTAGTCGAGTGTTAGCGCACTCGGCTTCTTTTTTATCTTAAAAAGGAAACGAAAGAGATTGTTTTCGGTTTCTGGTTAAACTTCTTAGCGATCTCAATTGATTTTTTGTTGTACGCTTCAATAAATGGTTCGATACGTTCTTTTGCTTCTTCCCTAGTAATTAAGTTACTTCTGTATAGGCTTCTAGCGTTTTCCGCTATGCTTTTTAATTCTTTATTTGTCATTCCAATTCACCTCATGCAGAGCATAAACGATTGATTTTTATTCGTCCAGTGATTCCAGTACAGTTTCTAGCTCATCATCTAATGTTTCTAGTGCTTCAAAATGTTTACTAATTTTTTGAGGATTTCCTTTGTAGAACACTAAGACATTTTGGTGAATTCTAACTACTTTTCTATTGTTCATTGATTGTCTAGCCCTTAATGCTGCAGAACCAGCAGTGTTCAATAAAATCATGTCATTATAGAAAAATAATTCTTCTTCAGAAAAAGCTTGTTTAGTTAATCCTGTTAAATCTCTATAGAAGCCTTTTTTGTCTCGAACATCTGAAATAGTAACAACAGCAAAGCGATTAGCTTTTAATTTTCTAGCAGAACGTTTTAAAATTTCACTATATACTTCTGCAAATTCTTCATAGGACATATTACTAATGTCTCGTTCATCGTCTGAATAAACTTCAAGGTCTGCATACGGCGGACATGTAAAT
>Ga0153980_1000301_pt1 | contig 23151 bp, 25 predicted proteins | sample TSGA064MetaG_FD_104722 | JGI IMG/M metagenome (GOLD analysis project Ga0153980, IMG submission 104722) | Attine ant fungus gardens microbial communities from Georgia, USA - TSGA064 MetaG | ecosystem: Host-associated > Fungi > Mycelium > Unclassified | place: USA: Georgia, Magnolia Springs State... | reverse complement strand
TGTATTGGAATACGAAAAATCATCATTCGAAAATATTGAAACAGAAAATGATGACCTGAAATACCTGCTTAATTCTGAAAAAGTAATAGTTACACCTCATATCGCGGGCTGGACGCATCAAAGTAAAGAAAAGCTGGCGCAAGTAATTGTAGATAAAATTGTAGCCTCTTTTACATAAATCATAAAAAGGTAAAACCTGTTGTTATCAGTTCTTCTTCCGTTTCATAGTTTGATGTATTGATTTTTACAATTTCGCAGTTTTACCTTTTTGTGTTAAATAATTCATAATTTACGCTCAATATTTAATATTTATTTTGAGTTTTATTAAATTGCTCCTCATTTTTGAAATTCATGAAGAAGCGTAATCTTGTACTCCTTGCAACTATTTTTTTAGTTCTTTTTTCCTGTAAAAAAAAATCTGAAAACCAACAGGCCTCCGCCGAAAACACAACCAATCTGCCCAATTACGGGAATGTAGATTTAAACGGTGTTTTCACTGCAGCAGACGCACAGCTTTCCAATAAAACATCATTGGTGGGATATATTGACCAATACTATAAAAAAGTATGGGAAAACGGTAACCTGAGCGGCGGAATACTGGTTGCGAAAGGAGATGAGATTTTATACGAAAACTACAGAGGTTTCGGAAGAGAAGGAAACCAGATGCCGATCGATAAAAATACACCCCTGCATGTAGCTTCTGTTTCAAAAACATTGACGGCTATGGCAATGATGAAATTGATAGAAGCCGGAAAAATTAAATTATCAGACCACCTGACTCAGTTTTTTCCTGGATTTCCCTATCCGAATGTTACGGTGCAAACCTTACTGGATCAGAGAAGCGGGCTTCCAAAGTATGAATATTTCATTACGAAGATTCAGCCTGCGCCTGCAGAACTTTCCAAGACCTATCTTACCAATCAGGATATTCTGAATATGCTTATTACTTATAAACCTGAGCTGGCAAGAGATACCGATACAGGTTTTATGTACTGTAATACCAATTTCGCCTTACTGGCACTTTTGATTGAAAAAGTAACGAAAACTCCTTTTCCGCAGGCCATGAAAGAAATGGTGTTTACACCGCTGAAAATGACCAATACCTATATCTTCCAGGAAAAAGATATGCCTACGGCTTCGCAGTCATTTTACTTTGGAGGAAGAAAATTATATCCTCTAGACAGACTGGATCTTATTTATGGTGATAAAAATGTGTACACCACACCGAGAGACCTGTATAATTTTTCTAAAGCAATGTACTCTAAAAACTTCCTGAAGCCGGAACTGATGCAGATGGTTTTTTCTCCGTACAGCAATGAAAAAATGGGTATGAATAATTATGGCTTAGGATTCAGAATGAAGATTTTCGACAACGGTGAAAAATTGACTTATCATAATGGATGGTGGCATGGAAGCAATTCGGTTTTTGCTCATTTATTAAAATCAAAAGTTACCATCGTAGCGATTGGGAATGCCTATTCCAATAAAGTATATACCGCACTTGCATTATCCGGACTGTTTGAAGATTTCCCGGTACAGAAAGACAAGCTTCACAGCGTCATGAATGACAATAAAGATACTTTAAACGGCGGACACGACGTTTATGGAGAATAATGTTTACTTTTGCCTAAACATGTTCATGAAAAGACTTCTTCTATTATTTATTATCTGTTTTCTTGTACATTCCTGTGCAAGGGTAGGTTCGCCTGTCGGGGGGCCGAAAGACTCTCTGGCGCCTAAATTTCTGGGTTCAAATATTGATTCTACAAGGATTAATGTTAAAAGAGATATCCGGGAATTACGATTGGATTTTGACGAATATATTACCCTGAAGGATATCAATAAAAATCTGATCATTTCTCCCCCTATCAAAAAAATAAAGCGTATTCTTCCTTCCAATATTGCCAACAAATATGTGTTGATTCAGTGGGAAGATACATTGCAGGCCAATACAACGTATAATTTTAATTTCGGGAATTCTATTGCCGATAATAATGAAGCGAATATTCTGCGTTATTTTAATTTTGCATTTTCTACAGGTGATAAATTAGACGATCTCTACATCAGCGGAGAAATAAAAGATGCTTTGGCTACCAAGAAAAAAGGCAGCAGCAGTGAAAACAAACTGGTAGTAGGTTTGTATCAGGTAAAAGATACCATGAACTACAAACAGAAACCTTATTATATCACCAAAGTAGATGATGACGGTTATTATGAACTGAATTATCTGTCACCGGGAAAATATAAAATCATTGCTTTCGAAGACGAAAATGAAAACTCAATTTACGATCCAGGAACTGAAAAAATAGGATTCCAGAAAGAACCAATTACTTTTGAAAAATCCATTTCAGGATTAAATTTAAAGATCTATCCATCCAGAAAGCCGGTAAAATATCTTGAAATGAAGGAAAATCCTGGTGGAATTTTAATGACTTTTGAAGGAGATCCTACAGATGTAAAGGTGCTTTCTATTAATGATAAACTACAGGACATCAAAGTTACTCACCGGCCAAAATCAGATTCTGTAAACATATGGTTTGATGCGGTAGCAAATAAAGTAGGGCAGACAGTCACGGAGAATCTTAAATTCAGTTACGATGCGGACGGAAAAAAAGATACTGTTTCAGTATTCTATAAGTATAATGCGAAAAATAAAATGGTGCTTTCAAACAATGAAGGCGGTACATTGCCTCCCAAAGCGAAGCTTAAAATTACGTCCAATTATATCATAGATAAAATAAACCCTGAGAAATGGGAATTAAAGAGCGACAGCTTAACGACTCAGGAATTCACCGCAAAAATTTCAGAAACAAATCCATACGAGATTTTAGTGTCTTCTGATTTTATCACAGGAAAAAAATATCAGCTTACCGTTCCTAGTAAGAGTGTTTCCTCTTTCTATGATAAAACAAGCGCGCCGTATCGTTTTGACTTTGATATCGATAAAATAGATAATTTTGGAAGCCTTGAATTCACGATTCAAAATGCACCGACAACCAATTATTGGATCCAGCTGCTGGATTCAGCTGAAAAAGTGATTTACCAGCAGTACACGAAAGGAGATAAGGTTAAGTTTGACATCTTAAAACCTGAGGAATATATTGTGAGAATATTGGTAGATAACAACGGCAATAAATACTGGGACAAAGCTGATTTTGCCACTGAGGCTTTTGCAGAAGATTCTTATATTTTCTATAAAAAAGCGGTCATAAGATCGTTATGGGAAACTCATGAAGATTGGGATTTGAAAGATACCAGAACCTTGGACAGTCCTAAAACACCAGTCTCCGGAGCCGCTGCTACACCTGAAACTAATGGCAAGGATGTACCTGTAACAAAGGAAGTAAAGAAAGAATTAAAATCTGATAATGCCGTCTTAACTCCGGTAAAGTAAAATAATGAAGACGATAAAAAAAGTGATATTCTGGACGCTGGTAGCTTTTGCGTTAATTCAGTTTATTCCCATTGATAAGGTAAATCAGCCGGTGAAACATTCTGTAAACTTTATTGAGGTTAACAAGACACCGCAGAAGATTGCTAGCTTACTTAAAGGAGCTTGCTATGACTGCCATTCCAATGAAACGGTTTATCCAAAATATGCGGATATTGCTCCGATTTCCTGGTCTATCAAAAGCCATGTGAATGATGGCCGCGAACGGCTTAATTTTTCTGTATGGGGTACATACAACAATGACCTGAAGACGAATATGCTGACCAGAGCCTCTGAAACTGTTCAAAATAAGATGATGCCGCTACCCGGCTATATCGTATACCATAAAGAAGCTAATCTTTCCGAGGCGGAAAGAGCATTGCTGATTCATTACTTTGAAGACATGTTGAAAGCAAAAACATTTTAACAACAGTTTTATAGATTTAAATTTAACAAATGATTTGACAACTTGTCAAAATTCATTAACATAAAATTCCCGCAGATTTTATAGGAGTTACCGATCATATTGAACGATCAGTGTCCTGTAACATCTACGGGAATTGTATTTTGGGTTATATTGACTTCAGATAGTCTTCAAAAAATCTCTTTTGAGAATCAAAGGCAATATCATCCGGATTCACTTCTTTTAGTGGAATCCATTGTGTTTCTGAGATCTCAGACAGTTCGATATTCACATCAAACTTTTCTGAAACGGTGTATTCATAAAACAGATCAATCGTATTATAATCAATCTCTTTATACTGGTATATATTAGGGAGACTCGTTATATACTTTAAGTTTGAAATATCAATACTTAGCTGCAGCTCTTCAAATAACTCTCTTTTGCAGGCTTCTTCTGCACTTTCTTTCGGATCAACAAAGCCTCCTGCCAGATCAAGTTTTCCCTTTTTGGGTTCCTGATTCCTTCTCGTCAGATAGACTTCATCCCCACATCTGATGACCACGGCTACTGCCCCGGCAACATTGTTGTACAATCTGAAATCGCAGTTGAGGCAGCTCCATTTCTTTTCACCATCCCATTCTAGAGATTCTTTGCCACAGCTTGGGCAATATTTCAATAATTTCATCTGTTTATAATTTTCTAAATGTCAGATGGAACTTTAGTTTCACTGAGCAATATTCATATTTCTCGGATGATAACTTAAAATAACGTCCCTCAGTTCTTCTGTTTTTAAATGCGTATAGATTTCGGTAGTCGTAATACTGGAGTGACCCAACATTTCCTGTATGTATCGAAGATCTGCACCATTTTGCAGTAAATGCGTTGCGAAAGAATGTCTGAATGTATGCGGAGATATTTTTTTGCTTACACCCGCCTTATCAGTTAATTCTTTGATAATAAGAAATACAATCACTCTGGACATCGAGGTACCCCGGCTGTTCAGAAACAGAGTGTCTTCATATTTTTTGTTGATTTTGTTTTTCGAACGGACATCCTTGATGTAGCTGTCCAGCAGTTCAGCTGTATAGTCAGCAAGAGGTACGAAACGGGTTTTATTTCCCTTTCCGATTACCTTAATGTACTGCTCTTTGAAATTGATATTCGAAATTTTAAGATCGATAAGTTCTGAAACGCGCAATCCACATCCGTATAACACTTCAATAATGCTGTGATTTCTCTTCCCAAGATCAGAATTGATCTCGATGGCAGCAATAATTTTATTGATATCCATGAGGCTTAACGTATCAGGAAGATACAATCCCAGTTTTGGTCCTTCAAGAAGTGATGCTGGATTATCTTCCCTGAATTCGTCTTCAAGTAAGAATTTGAAGAAAGATTTGATAGAAGAAATCCATCTTGCCTGAGATCTTTCACTAAATTTCTTTTTAGAAAGATTGAAGATATACTCCTGCAGATTTTCGTAGGCGATAGAGTCCGGACCGACATTCTCCAGATCCTCTTCAGCATACTCTTTTAGTTTTTTGATGTCCCGAACATAGGCGTCGAGCGTGTTTTCTGAAAAATTTCTTTCGAAACGAAGAAATATTTCAAAATCCTTAATTTTTTCATCCCAAGTCATTTGTGCTTATTTTTTTAGTTCACATTCTGATATTTGCTCTATTTCAATATGATGGTTTCTCAGGAACGATATCCCGTCGTCGTCTGAATATTCATTGATATACACCAGTCTTGTAATTCCTGCCTGTAAAATAAGTTTACTACATTCTTTGCATGGTGAAAGCGTTAAATATAACGTTGCACCTTTAGCAGATTGTGTAGAAGCCGCCAGTTTTAATATGGCATTAGCTTCTGCATGAAGTACGTACCAGTGTGTATGCCCGTCAGCATTTTCACAGCAATTTTCAAATCCCGAAGGAGTTCCGTTGTAACCGTCTGAAATGATCATCCTATCTTTTACGATAAGAGCCCCTACCTGTTTTCTCTTACAGTAGGAGAGTTTTGCCCATTCCTGAGCCATTTTTAGATAAGCTTTATCAAACTTATTCATACCGCTGCATTGTTGTTTGTTTTTTCGAAATAATTGGTCTTAAGTCTTAGAAGTTAGGCTTTCTTTTCTCTAAAAAAGCAGAAACTCCTTCTTTTTTATCTTCAAGTTCAAAAAGTTCCCCGAAATACTTGATTTCAGTGTCGAAACCTTTATCCGTATCAGATAAATTCACCGCGTGGATTGCTTTAGATATTGCCATCGGTGAGTTATGGGCAATCGTGTTGGCGAGTTCTTTTGTTTGGGTTAATAATTCATTGATAGGGTATACTTCATTTACCAGGCCAATTTCTTTTGCCTTTTGGGCAGTAATCATTTTGGCAGAGAAGATCAGTTCGTTGGCAAGGCCTTTTCCGATAAGTTTTGGAAGCCTTTGGGTTCCTCCGTAACCGGGAATTAATCCCAGAGTAACTTCAGGAAGTCCCAGTCGGGCGTTTTCCGATGCATATCTGATGTGGCACGCCATAGCAAGCTCCAAACCTCCTCCTAATGCAAATCCGTTAACGGCAGCAATAACAGGTTTAGACATATTCTCAATTTTATTGAACAGGGTATTTTGTCCGTTTCTGGCCAGTTCTTCGGCTTTTTCCTGTCTAAATTCACTAAATTCTTTAATATCAGCTCCGGCGACAAATGATTTTTCTCCGCTTCCTGTAAGGATTACGACTCTGCAAGAGGGGTCAGAATTCACTTCGTCAAGAGCTGCACTGATATCCTGAATTGTTTTTGCATTAAGCGCATTTAAACTCTCAGGTCTATTTATTGTAATAATAGATAATTTATCTTCTTTTTTTAATAATATATTTTCGTAACTCATTTTTCCACTTTAAAATATTATTTTTTGCAAATTATAAATTTTTTGCAAAAAAAAGGAAAAAATATTAGTTTTTTTTCCTTTTAATTGAATTTATTGTTCAATATGCTTATTTGGAATGGTTCATCATATTTGCGTCAATATTGATATTTAGTTGAGAAGCTACTTTCATGCCAAGTTCAATGTTGGCTCTGAAAAAGTGACATAGCTGACGATTGATGATCTCATCCCTTTTAGGACCGTCAATTCCTCTCATGCTTCCTACTATATTATGAATAAGATGTTCCCTGTCTTCTGTGTTCATTGCTTTGGTGTATAAAAGACCTGGCTGAGTGTAATGATCATCGTCGTTTTCATTTCTGTTGTAGCTGGCAACATGAGCGCTGTCCAGTTCATAGTCATAGCCTTTGTAAGAAGGATCCGGTTTGATGTCATCGAAACTGTTTGGATGGTAATTCGGTTTGTCTCCATAATCTGTGGAATCTGCCATATATCCATCTCTTTGATAATTGTTAACGGCAAACGGGCATCGGTTTACCTCTAATTGATGAGCATTTACCCCTACTCTGTATCGGTGGGCATCAGGATAAGAGAATAATCTTCCCTGAAGCATTTTATCCGGAGAAAAGCTGATACCGTTGATTAAATTACTCGGTGAGAAGGTAGACTGCTCTACATGGGCAAAATAATTAACCGGAATTTCATTCAGTTCCATTTCCCCGACTTCGATCAGCGGGAAATCTCCCTGAAACCAAACTTTAGTAATATCAAAAGGATTCCATCTGAAATCTTTAGCCTGTTCTTCTGTCATGACCTGGATATACATCGTCCATTTTGGAAAATCACCATTTTCAATAGCGTTGCAAAGATCTTCCTGAGCAAAGTCCGGGTTTTTACCTGCCATTTTCACTGCATCTTCATTGTTAAAGTTTTTAATTCCCTGTTTTGTTTTAAAATGGAATTTCACCCAGGTTCTCTCATTATTCGCATTAATCATTGAAAAAGTATGAGAACCAAAGCCATGCATATGTCTGAAACCGTGAGGCGTTCCTCTGTCAGACATCAGGATAAGAACCTGATGAAGTGATTCAGGATTTAAGCTCCAGAAATCCCACATCATCGTGGCGCTTTTTAAATTGGTTTTAGGAACTCTTTTTTGGGTATGGATAAAATCCGGGAATTTTTTAGCATCCTTAATAAAGAAAACCGGAGTATTGTTTCCTACTAAATCCCAGTTTCCATCTTCAGTATAGAACTTTAAAGCAAATCCTCTTGGATCTCTTGCGGTGTCTGCACTTCCTTTTTCTCCGCCTACCGTAGAAAACCGTGCAAACATTTTACAGGAGTTTCCTACTGTTGAAAATAATTTGGCTTTTGTGTATTGGCTGATATCGTGGGTCACGGTAAACTTACCATATGCACCACTTCCTTTTGCATGTACAATTCTTTCAGGGATTCTCTCTCTTACAAAATGCGCAAGATTTTCCTGAAGGATGAAATCCTGAAGCAGGACAGGACCTCTGGGACCTACAGTCTGTGAATCTTGATGTTCGAAATAAGGTGCACCGCTACCTAAGGTTAATTTTTTAGAATCCATATAATTATATTTGAATGATTGATATCCTTTGCAGATGTCTTTGTGTAGACGTATCAAATGTCAAATTTACTTGAATTTTTGATTGCTTATAGCAAAAACCTTTTATCTTTGTAATAGATAATATTAATCAAATGAACATTCAGCAATTGGAGTACCTTATCGCTGTAGATAAGTACAAACATTTTGGGAAAGCGGCTCAAGCATGCTTTATTACACAGCCTACGCTAAGTGCAATGATACAAAAATTTGAGGATGAACTGGATGTAAAGGTTTTTGACAGAACTACACACCCAATCCGTACTACAGATGTGGGCGTGCAGATCATCGATCAGGCTAAGGTCATTATAGAATCTGTCAATGAGCTTAAAAATAAGGCCAATCTTTTAAACAATATTTTAGGAGGAACAATTAACCTGGGAATCATTCCTACGGTATCTTCTTTCATTCTGCCGACTGAAATTTTCAAGTTTCTGGAAGACAATCCAAAAATCCAGATGAATGTCAAAGAAATGACAACAGATAATATTATCAAAGCTTTAAAGGCCGGAGAACTGGACGCGGGCATTATTTCCACTCCCTATGATACGGCAGACGAGTTTTATCAGGATTTCTTATTTAATGAAGAACTGATGATCTACAGCTCGAATACAGAAGCGAATAAGAAAAATTCTTACATCATTCCTGAAGATCTGAACGTTGAAAAAGTTTGGCTTCTGGAAGAAGGAAACTGTCTGAGAAATCAATTTGAAAATATCTGTCATTTAAAAGAAAATACACTGAAGCCTAAAAATCTGGATTTCCTTGCTTCGAACATTCAGACTTTGGTGCATATGGTAGATAAAGTAGGAGGAATCAGTATTTTGCCGGAGCTTGCCCTAAGCCAGCTTTCTGAAGAGCAGAAGACTAATGTTTTCAGATTTAAAAAGCCTTTCCCTTACCGGGAGATCAGCATTATTTATTATAAGCCTACTTTCAAGCAAAAAATTATTGATGAATTGGCACATTCTATTACCGCTTCATTAAGCAAAAAGCTTAATTATAACGAAAGCCCGAAAGAATTCGTAAGTATTAAGCCACAATAATTTATTTTTCTTAAAGTAAGACAGATCAATAATTTAAAGAAAATTATAATTAGTAAACAAAAGGTTTGAGTATTAAAAAAATAGTACTTAAATTTGCCAACGTTTATGAACGAGGAAAAATTTGACCTGATTGCAACCTCTATAAAAAAAAGCTAAAACAGTAATTCTTTTTTCAGCTTTCTGGGTATCTATTTCTTATTTTTCTTCGTCTATTTTTAATCTAAAAAATAAAGAATAATATGTCTTATTTATTTACATCTGAATCCGTTTCAGAAGGGCATCCAGATAAAATCGCCGATCAGATTTCCGATGCGTTAATCGACCATTTTTTGGCTTATGATAAAAATTCAAAAGTAGCTTGTGAAACTCTTGTTACGACAGGACAGGTAGTTCTTGCAGGAGAAGTAAAATCCGATGCTTACCTTGATGTTCAGACGATTGCAAGAGAAGTAATCAACGGGATTGGATACACGAAAGGAGAATATATGTTCAATGGAGATTCTTGTGGAGTAATCTCTGCAATCCATGAGCAATCACCTGATATCAATCAGGGTGTTGACAGAATTGTTACAGATGAAACCTTTGAAGGAAAAGCAAACGCTCAGGGCGCTGGAGATCAGGGAATGATGTTTGGGTATGCAACAAACGAAACGGCTAATTATATGCCTCTTGCGTTAGATTTGGCTCATACTATTCTTAAAGAACTTTCTGCCATCAGAAGAGAAAATAAAGAAATCGCTTACCTTCGCCCGGATGCAAAAAGCCAGGTTACCATTGAATATTCTGATGACCACAAGCCGGTAAGAATTGATTCTATCGTAGTTTCTACTCAGCATGATGATTTTGGAACAGAAGAAGAAATGCTTGACAAAATCCGTCAGGATATCAAAAGCATACTGATTCCAAGGGTTGCAGCACAGCAGACTGATGAGATCAAAGCATTATTCAACGATCAGATCAAATACCATATCAATCCTACCGGGAAATTTGTAATCGGAGGTCCTCACGGGGACACCGGTCTTACAGGAAGAAAAATCATCGTGGATACGTATGGTGGAAAAGGAGCTCACGGTGGTGGTGCTTTTTCCGGAAAAGATCCTTCTAAAGTTGACAGAAGCGCTGCCTATGCCACAAGACACATTGCTAAGAATTTAGTGGCTGCAGGGATTGCTGATGAAGTGTTGGTGCAGGTTTCTTATGCGATCGGAGTTGCGGAACCTTGCGGATTGTACATCAATACCTATGGAACATCAAAAGTAGATCTTCACGATGGCGAAATTGCTAAAAAAGTATCTGCGATTTTTGATTTAAGACCGTATGCGATCGAGCAGAATTTGAAATTAAGAAACCCTATCTATCAGGAAACGGCTTCTTACGGACATATGGGAAGAGAGCATTTCGTAGCTGATAAAACCTTTAATAAAGGTCATAAGAATGAACTTACGTTAAAAGATCTTGAGTTCTTTACGTGGGAGAAACTAGACAAAGTAGAAGAGATTAAAACCGCTTTCGGTATTTAATTTTTTCTTAAAACAATAATAGACTGCTTTATCTTCACCAGATAAGGCAGTTTTTTTTAATTTTACACCATAAATAAATTTAAGATGATGAATTTGAGGTCCGCAATTGCTGTTTTTTCAATATTTTTTCTGAGCATAGGTGCGAAAGCCCAGTATACGATGCATAAAATGATCACCGTGGGATATGAGTACCAAAACCAGAGCTTTGGAGAAGTGGGAGGTAAGTTGCTTTTCTTAAAAAATGATGATGTTATTTACAGGTTGGGAGCGTCTGCACTTATGGGCTCCGCTCATTCAAAATTTGTGATCATGCCGAAACTTCAGGCGGATATCCTTCTTAATTTTCAAAAAGATGTAGATTTCTATCATTCCTATTATTTTCTGATGGGAGCAGAAGGAACCAATAAATACATAGCGCCTAAGATAGGGGTAAGTCTTTTTGGAATGCTGGACCTTACGGGAGGCTATGCATTCCCTACTGGAGATGCCCGACTTAACGGGAAAGAAATGAAAGGTTTGAATATTAATTTCACACTAAATATCCCCACTGTGTTTATTCATGACATGTTTAAGTGATATTTTTTAGATATTTATCGTAAAAATTTAATAATTAGTTAACAGGTATTAAAATTTTATTATATTTACATCTGTAAAATTGTACCGCCTATTGATTTGACTTTACTCTAAAAAACTGTTTTGTAATTACAGCTATGCCCAGATAAATTATCTGGAGGAAAGTTTGTCTACAACTATTTTATATTGAGAAGAGTTATGAAATTAAAATCGGATAGTTTACTAATTTCCCTTTACCAGGAAGGAGACGAGGATGCATTATCAGCCCTTATCCATCGTCATCAGAAAGAACTGTTTACATTCATTTTTTATAAAATTAATGATGAAGACCTAGCCAACGATGTTTTTCAGGATACATTTATGAAAATAATTGTCATGCTGAAAGAAGGACGGTACAACGAGGAAGGCAAATTTATTCTTTGGGCTAAAAGAATTGCCTACAATCTTATTATAGACCACTTTAGATTAAAATCAAAAAATATCAAAGTTTCAGAAACTACTTTTGAAACGGATGATTATTCTATTTTTGATTTGATAAGAGAGCCTTCGGAGAATATTGAGGACCAGCTGGTCACCAATCAGATTCAGGAAGATCTTTTGAAAATGCTTCAGTATTTGCCTCAGAATCAGCAGGAAGTGATTAAGCTTAGATTTTTTGACGGATTGAGTTTTAAAGAAATCGCTGATCACACGGATATGAGCATTAATACAACATTAGGACGGGTGAGATATGCTTTGATCAATTTAAGAAAAATTATGGATGAGAATAATATTATACTCACCAGATAATAATTCTTAAAAATTCACGTTATAAAGAAAACATTTTAAACGCCTATGAGAAAAAATGATTCTTTAAAAGTGAAAACTTTGAAACCAAAAAAACAAACAATTGAGTTTTTGCTTAATTTTTCGAAAAATCTTGAAGTAATTAAAGCCAAGAACAAGAATTTCCCGATTTCCAAAAATTAAAATATTAATTTTGTGCTGTATGAAAATTCAGCACATTTTTTTTGACCTGGACAATACGCTCTGGGATCACCGTAAGAACGCCTATCTTACCATCAAAACCCTTTTTGAAAAACAGGAAATTAACTTGAAATATGGAATTGATTTTGAAGAATTTCATGCCGTCTATCATGAGATCAATGAAAAGCTTTGGGAAGATATACGGGATGGCCTTATCGGAAAAGAATATTTAAGAAAGCACCGTTTTTATGATACATTCAACCGTTTTGGGGTGGATGATGAAGAGCTTTCCCAGTTTTTTGAAGAACATTTTCTGGATAAAATCCTTAATCATAATGAACTGGTAGAAGGTGCAGCCTATATACTGGAATATATGAAATCTAAAAAATATACTTTACATATTATTTCAAACGGCTTCCAGGAAGTAACGGAAAGAAAATGTATCCTTTCCGGAATTGCCCATTATTTTCAAACAATTACGAGCGCCGATTCTGTTGGAGTAAGAAAACCCAAGCCTGAAATTTTTGAATATTCATTAGGCCTAGCTAATGCATTCAAAGAAGAAAGTATTCTGATAGGTGATGATTGGATCGCAGACGTTGTAGGAGCCCGGAATTTTGGGATGGATGTTATTTTCTTTGATGTATATCATGAAAACAGAAAGGAGGAAAACCTGAAGGCAGTTACCCATCTTTTACAGCTGAAAGAATACCTTTAAAAAAAATATTTTACCGCATTCCTAATTCTTTCCTAAATGATTATAGAATTTTGCTTGACAATTTAACAAGTAAAATTCTATCATATGAAAAAATTAAGAAAAATCACACAAGCATTCAGTATCATTTTCCTGTTAATGGCAGGCTCTTTCTTTGCCCAGGATAAAGCAATACATCCAAACCAGCTTCCAAAGGCTGCAAAAAGTTTTCTGGCAGCTCATTTTAAAGGAATAACGGCCGGTTCTGCTATAGAAGACCGTGAAATATATGGAGTGGATGAGTACAAAGTTCTCTTAACCAATGGTGTAAAAGTAGAATTTGACCGCAATGGAAACTGGAAAGAAGTTGACGGACAGCACCAAAAACTTCCCTATGGTTTTATTCCGGCATCCATCAAAAACTACGCGGCTAAAACCTTTCCCAATACGTTTATCGTCAAGATAGAGAAAAAAAGTTGGTCCTATAAAGCCGAACTTTCTAACGGCATTGATCTGGAGTTCGACAAAAATGGAAATTTTAAAAGAATTGACGATTAATACAGTTAAGTAGAGGATGGAAAGTCCTGATTTTTTAACGACTAAATGATAATGATATGATTAATTGGAATATAATGAGTGGTAAAGCGGTGAGAAAAAATATTTTGAGCTATATCACGAGAAATCATCCATGTACTGTGGTTGATTCTATAGAAAATACGAGCAATACCTTCAGCATAACCTTAATGAACGGTAAAAATTTAATTTTTAATTTAAAAGGAGTCTTTTTAAAAGTCTCTGGTTAAAATAATTGCCTCATAACCTCCATAAAAAGGAGGTTTTTTGGTGAAAGGGAAAGTTTTTTCTGAAAATTAATCTTATATTACTTCAACAATTCTTAGTATGAAAATTCTTATTATAGAAGATGAACCTGAGCTCAGGAATATCGTGCAAAACTTCCTGGAAGCTGAGCATTTTATTGTAGAGCATGCCTCTGACTATACATCCGGGCTTGAAAAGATCATTTCTTATGAATATGACTGTATCCTTTTGGATATTATGCTTCCGGATGGTAATGGAATGGATCTGCTGAAGGAAATTAAAAATATGCATAAGAAAGATCCTGTGATCATTTTATCGGCTAAAGATTCAGTGGATGATAAGGTGAACGGATTGGAAATAGGCGCGGATGACTATCTGGCGAAGCCATTTCACCTTGCAGAATTAATGGCGCGGATTAAATCGGTGATAAGAAGAAAAAACCAGGATGGTGAAAATACGATCAGCTATAAAAATATTTATATTGATCCTGAAAAAAGAACGGTGAAAATAGGAGAGACTGAACTTATTCTGAACAGGAAAGAATATGATCTTCTCTACTACTTTGTGATACATCCGGAAAAAACGCTCCAGAAAACGATGCTTGCAGAAGCCATCTGGGGAGATTATATTGATCAGGCGGACAGCCTGGATTTTATTTATTCACAGATTAAAAATCTTCGTAAAAAGTTAAAAACGCTCAACGCAGAAGCAGATTTTCAGGCGGTTTACGGAATTGGTTATAAATTTGTCTGATGAAGATTTCGTTAAAATATTACACCATAAAATATCTGATTACGATACTGCTGTTTATTATTGCAGTATGGGCCGCTTTATTCTATGCTTATATTTTAGATGAAGTGTATGATAATGTGGATGACGGTCTTAAAAACAGGAAGATACAGATTATAAAAGCAGTGTACTTTGACGAAAATTTATTGAGAAATAATGAATTTGGGTTTAATGAATTTAAAATTAATCCCGTTTCCGCTTCTTCATATAAACCTAAGAACCGATTGTACAATAAAATGTACTATATGGAGTATGATGACAAAGACCAGCCTTACCGGGTTCTTGAAACAGATTTTATAGACCAGTTTGGAAAGACTCAGCAGTTGGTGATTAGAACGTCAACGGTAGAGCAGGATGAGCTGGTATATGACCTCACCACGGCATTGATTGTGTTGTACCTGCTGTTGGTGGTGAGCATCATCGCGGTGAATGGATTTCTTCTTCATAAAGCAATGCGGCCTTTTTATCTGATTCTGGATAAACTTAAAAAATATCAGTTTGGAATTCCGTCTTCGGAAATTCCGCAAGATTTTTCTATTAAAGAATTTGAAGAACTGGATATAGAAATCAACGAGATGATAGAACGTAATGAACGTGCTTTTCATCAGCAAAAACAGTTTATAGAAAATGCCTCTCACGAACTGCAGACTCCTTTGGCAATTGCCATTAATAAAATCGATCTGGCGATTCAGAATGATGAGCTGGATAAGAAAAACCTGAATTTCTTAAATGAGGTTAAAAATGATCTCAGAAGAATGTCAGGACTGAATAAATCCTTGTTAATGCTTTCGAAAATTGATAACAACCAATTTTCAAAAACCGTGAATGTTAATTTTAATGAACTGATCGTGGAATTGCTTAATGAATATCAGGATTTTATAGAATACAAGAAAATTGAGGTCAATGTAGTAGAAAAAGAAGTTTTTGAAGCCAATTTTAACAGAGATCTGGCAGATATTTTACTTTCCAATCTGCTTAAAAATGCAGTTAAATATAACCGTCAGCACGGAACGATTCAGATTGTTACAGAAAAGGAAAGAATTGTATTTCAAAATACGGGTGCCGGAGCTTCACTGGATCCATCCCAGATTTTCAATCGTTTTTATAAACAGGGTCCAGACCATAGTTCCACCGGTTTAGGCCTTTCTATTATCAGGTCTATAATAAAACAATATCCCGGATGGGATATTGCCTATGAGTTTGATGAAGGGATGCATTACTTTATGCTCTCTAAAAATGTGGGATAATGCACCCCTTATATTTAATTAAATTCCTAAACTTTCTCTTACTCTTGTAATGGTTTGTGTTGCGATAGCTCTTGTCTTCACCGCACCTTCCTGCAGTTTGGCCTCCAGTTCGTCAAGGTGAGTCATGTAATATGCAAAGATTTCTCTTTCTTTAGCAAATCGGTCGGTGATAAGATTTAAAAGTTCCATTTTTGCATGTCCGTACCCAAAGTTTCCGGCAAGATATTTAGCTCTTAGCTCCTCAGTCTGTTCAGGCGTTGCAATCAGTTCATAAATAGCAAAAACCTTATCGGTAGAAGGATCTTTAGGCTCTTCCAACGATTTAGAATCCGTTTCTATACTCATCACCTGCTTTTTCAATTCCTTGTCAGAAAGGAAAATATTAATGATATTTCCTCTGGATTTAGACATCTTATGACCATCTGTTCCAGGGACATATTTCGTATTTTCCTGAAGTTCAGCCTGTGGAAGTACCAATACTTCTCCCATCTGGTTATTAAACCTTGAAGCCACATCACGGGCAATTTCTAAGTGCTGAAGCTGATCTTTTCCTACCGGTACAACCTCTGCATCATACAATAGAATATCAGCAGCCATTAAAATAGGATACGTAAACAATCCGGCGTTCACATCCTGAAGTCGGTCCGCCTTATCTTTAAATGAATGGGCTAACGTTAATCTCTGATAAGGAAAAAAACATGATAAATGCCAAGATAGTTCACAGGTTTCAGGGATATCACTTTGTCTGTAAAAGAATGTTTTTTCGGTATCTAATCCACAAGCAAGCCAAGCCGCAGCAATCTCGTAGGTATTTTGTTTCAGCTCCTTTGCATCTTTTATCTGAGTAAGAGAATGCAGGTTGGCAATGAATAAAAACGATTCATTTCCTTCCTGTTTGGATAGTTCAACAGCAGGAATGATGGCCCCAAGTAAATTTCCAAGATGGGGTGTTCCGGTGGCTTGAATGCCGGTAAGAATTCTTGACATTTTAAAATTATTTATAAAAATTAATGAATTGCAAATTTAAGGGGTTTGGGGGAATAATGAATTAAAAGATTAAAAGATTAAAAGATTAAAACATTAAAAGATTAAAAGATTAAAACATTAAAACATTAAAACATTAAAACATTAAAACATTAAAACATTAAAACATTTTTTTGTTAACCATCAATAGGAGCGGGTTTTAACCGGCTTTACATGGTGAGCAATCATTCATTTGGCTTTAGCCAAAACCTATTAACAGCCGAATCAATCATTTTTAAAAGCTGCTCAATCTCCTGATCCGCATGAATCTTAAATATGCTGTTCTAAGATTAAGGAATTAAAATCTTCTCCCCGCCGAATTTAGGTTTTACTCCAAACAGAAGGTCCCAATACACTTTTGCCTTCGCCAGATATTCACGCATATTGGTTTTAAACCCGGCATATTTGTTGACGTCATTGGCATTGTATCCAAAGGCTTCCATTCCATTTTTTCGGGCTAAAAAAACCGCTCTTTCATTGTGGAATTTCTGTGAAATAATCACCAATTTAGTTTGTCCGAAAATATCTTTAGCCCTGACCACAGAATCCAGTGTTCTGAATCCAGCATGATCCAAAAATATATGGTCTTTCGGAATACCATACTGCATTAAAGCCAGCTGCATATCCTCGGGTTCATTATAATCTTTAGTACTGTTATCGCCGCTTACAATAATGTATTTGATTTTACCGCTTTTGTATAAATCAATGGCTGCCTGAATACGGTTATAGAAATAGGTATTTGGCAGGCCATTGCTCAAAGTTTTCCCGGTGCCCAGCAATAATGCTGTTTTCGTTTCCGGAACTTCAGCGATTTTGTAAGAGACAAACGGCGCGCTGTCTTTCCTGATGCTGTAATTGGCCCAGGCAATAAAAATAATTCCTGCAACCAAAAGAAGCAGGAAAAATATGAAGATGTTTTTTATAATTTTTTTCATCGAATGGTACTTCTTTTAAAATTCGAGGCCGTTCGGGAATGCTTTTTTTCTGAAAATAAGCAAGAAAGCGGCTCCTACTGTGATCGCTGAGTCTGCAACATTGAAAATGTATTTAAAGAACTCTAAATGTTTTCCGCCGATCAATGGGATATTATCCGGTACATACCAGTCTACGATAGGGAAGTGAAGCATATCTACCACACAGCCTCTCATAAAAGTAGAGTAGCCTTGTCCTACAGGAACCATTTTGGAGATGCCTCCATAGCCTATCCATCGGTCGATGCTTGCGTCATACATTGTTCCGCTGTCGAAAATAAGTCCGTAGAACATTCCATCGATCAGATTACCGATTGCTCCGGCAAAGATTACTGCCATTGGGATTAATAAATAATTGGATTCTCCCCTCTGCAGCCATTTTTTGAAAAGGTAGATCATTCCACCGATTAAAAATATTCTTACAATAACAAGGAAATATTTACCAATAACCCCGCCGAAATGAAATCCATAGGCCATCCCCGGATTCTCTACAAAGGTCAATTTGAAACCAGGAAGAACGGAAATACTGTCATCAAGGTTAAAATGCGTTTTAACGTATATTTTTGAAGCCTGATCAATTAATAGAATAAGAAAAGTTACAGCTAAAATCTTTTTCATTACAGTCCTTTTGGTTTATAAGGTTTTCCTATTTTTTCGTTCTTTTTATCGATAACTTTCTTGATCGTTTTTTGATTATGGAATGTGTTTTTGGTGTGGAATTTTTCAAATTGAATATTCATGTCTTTTAAAACACTTTTCAAAGCATTTAATTCCATTGCATTTTTAGTGTGGACGATAATAGATTCCATATGTTCTCAGTTTAAATTTTTATTTTTTAGAAAGTTCATCAAGCCTTTTTCTGTCTTTTGCAGACAGGTCATTGATCCCGTTCTTGCCCATTTTACTTAAAAGATGGTCGATTTCTTTTTCCCTCTCCCGTTTATCTGAATTGAACTGATCATCAATCGTGTAGTTTCTAGGTTGAGCAGGAAAGAATCTGGTTCTGATCCATTCTCTGTTGAAAACCCCTAAAACGACAATAAGGACAACGCCTAAAATCAAATATTCGCTCATGGATATATATTAAAAATTAGGTTTATAAAGTATTGATGAAATACAATATAAACCCAAATTTATTTACAAACCCTGAAGGTTTATTTTTGCATATTTTTCGCTTCAATACTAAGTGTAGCGTGAGGAACTGCCAGAAGTCTTTCCTTAGGGATAAGTTTTCCTGTTACTCTGCATACTCCGTATGTTTTGTTCTCTATTCTTATCAGAGCGTTTTTCAGATCGCGTACAAATTTTTCCTGTCTTCCTGCCAGGATAGAATTTTGTTCCTTGCTCAGTGTTTCTGCCCCTTCTTCAAAAGCTTTAAAAGTGGGTGAAGTATCATCTGTCCCATTGTTCTGGTCATTGATGAAGCTTTCTCTGATTAACTGCAGATCTTTTTCTGCTTTGTCTATTTTTTCTCTAATGATTGCTTTAAATTCCTGTAAATCAGCATCACTGTATCTTACTCTTTCGTCTGACATGTTCTTTTCTCTTTTTTAATAAAATTATGAAATGGAATTTGAAATCCAATAACTATATGTTAATTTTTTTCAACATTTATCTTAAAATTAACCTCATCTATTTCGATTTCGTTAAAATTTGAAAGTGAAGATACAATTTCTATTTTATTTGACAAGACCTCAGATGAAATATATTCCTCATTTTTCTTGAAATCATCCAAGAATGGTGAATTTTCTTCCAAATAGATGTTGATCCTGTCTGTAAGTTCAAAATCTTTCTCTTTTCTAAGGTTTTGAACTCTGTTAATCAATTCTCTTGCAATTCCTTCAGATTTTAACTCTTCTGTGAGCGTCAAATCTAATGCCACAGTTGTTTTTCCATCAGAAGTTACTGTCCATCCCGGAATGTCTTTTGTTGAGATTTCAACGTCATTCATTGTGATTTCGTAACCCTGAATGTCTATTTTGCCTTCTTTTTCTAAAGCAGAAATCTGTTCCGCTGAAAAATCAGCAATTTGAGCTCCGACAACTTTCATATCTTTTCCTAATTTAGGACCCAGCGTTTTAAAGTTCGGCTTGATCTGTTTTATGATTAAGTGAGAAGCTTCTTCAGCATTGATGAGCTGTAATTCTTTAACATTTACCTCCTGCTTGATAAGTTCTGCAACCGCAAGAATCTGTGTCTCTGCTTTAGCATCCAGTACCGGAACCAATACTTTCTGTAAAGGTTGGCGTACTTTTATATTCTCCTTTTTTCTTAGAGAGAAAACCATACTCGTGATGCTCTGTGCCAAATGCGTTTTTTCAACCAGATCCTGATCGATCAAACTTTCATCTGCAACAGGGAAATCTGTTAAATGTATAGATTCACCTTTATCCTTACCCGTTACCTTATTAAGATCCTGATACAGCTGATCCATAAAGAACGGAGCAATAGGTGCCGATAATTTGGCAACCGTTTCCAGACAGGTATATAAAGTCTGATAAGCAGATATTTTATCTTCCGAATAGTCTCCTTTCCAAAAACGTCTTCTGCATAATCTTACATACCAGTTACTCAGGTTGTCATTCACAAATGTGCTGATGGCTCTTGCTACTCTTGTAGGTTCATAATCTTCATAGAATGCTTTCACTTCTTTTATTAAAAGATTCAGTTCAGAAAGCACCCAACGGTCGATTTCAGGACGGTTTTCTACTTCTTTTTCAGAATAATTGAATCCATCCACATTCGCATATAATGCAAAGAATGAATACGTATTATAAAGGGTTCCGAAGAATTTTCTTCTTACTTCATCGATTCCTTCGATATCAAACTTCAGATTTTCCCAAGGGTTTGCATTTGAGATCATATACCATCTCGTAGCATCTGGTCCATAAACTGCTAATGTTTCAAACGGATCAACGCCATTTCCTTTGGATTTTGACATTTTCAGTCCGTTTTTATCCAGAACAAGCCCATTACTCATTACATTTTTATAGGCAACTGAATCAAAAACTGCAGTTCCGATCGCGTGAAGTGTATAGAACCATCCACGCGTCTGGTCAACTCCTTCCGCAATAAAATCTGCCGGGAACGCTTTATTGTTGTCAATTAATTCTTTATTCTCAAAAGGATAATGCAATTGAGCGTAAGGCATCGAACCTGAATCAAACCAAACGTCAATCAGGTCGCTTTCACGTTTCATTGCTTTTCCGGAAGCGGAAACCAAGACTATTTTATCAACTACATTTTTATGCAGATCAACCAAAGAGTAGTTCTCCTCAGACATATTTCCTATCTCGAAATCTTTGAAAGGATTTTCCTGCATGAAGCCTTTTTCAACAGATTTTTCGATCTCATTATATAATTCTTCTATAGAACCTATGATGATTTCTTCCTTCAGATCTTCCGTTCTCCAGATAGGTAAAGGAATTCCCCAATATCTTGAACGCGAAAGGTTCCAGTCATTTACATTTTCAATCCAGTTTGCAAAACGTCCTTCTCCCGTCGATTTAGGCTTCCAGTTGATTTCTTTATTTAAATCTACCAGTCTGTCTTTCACAGCAGTCATTTTGACAAACCATGAATCCAGCGGATAGTACAATACAGGCTTATCAGTTCTCCAGCAATGCGGATAGCTGTGAACATATTTCTCTACTTTGAAGGCTTTATTTTCTGTTTTTAATAAAATGGCCAGTTCTACATCCCAGGATTTTTCAGGCGCAGTTCCATCATCGTAATATTCGTTCTTGATGTATTTTCCGGAGAATAATTCAGGAACATTTTCTCCCTTGATAAATCTTCCCTGTAAATCTACCAGCGGAACCAGATTGTCATTTTCGTCTTTTATCAACATTGGCGGAATTCCGGCTTCTTTTGCCACTCTTGCATCATCCGCACCAAAAGTAGGAGCGATGTGAACGATACCGGTTCCGTCCTCAGTCGTTACAAAATCTCCTAAAATTACTCTGAAAGCTTTTTCTGGAGCGTCGTTTGGAGTAAACCAGGGAACTAATTGCTCGTATTGAGTTCCGGTTAATTTTACTCCGGTAAATTCTTTTAAAATTTGATAAGGAATCGTCTTACTTTCTGATGTATAATTAGCGAAATCTTCCTGACTTCCTTCCACATACTTTTTACCAAAGTTCTTTTCTAAAAGTACTCTCGCTAAAACAACGGTTATCGGTTCAAAAGTATATTGATTAAATGTTTTAACTAAGACATATTCAATATCTCTTCCTACAGCCAATGCTGTGTTGGAAGGTAAGGTCCATGGAGTGGTCGTCCATGCAAGAATGCTTACGTCTCCTTCAGCATCACTAAATAATTCAGAAGATTCTTTCTTTACTTTAAACTGCGCTACCACTGTAGTATCAGAAACATCGTGATAAGTTCCAGGCATATTTAATTCCGCAGAAGAAAGTCCTGTTCCTGCTTTTGGAGAATAAGGCTGGATTGTATAACCTTTATACAACAATTCTTTGCTGTACAACTGCTTAAGCAACCACCAAACCGTCTCCATGTATTTTGACTTATATGTGATATAGGGATCCTCAAGGTCTACCCAATATCCTATTTTTTCTGTAAGTTCATTCCACACGTCTGTATAACGCATTACCGCTTCACGACATGCTTTATTGTAATCTTCAATAGAAATCTTTTTGCCAATATCTTCTTTAGTGATTCCTAATTCCTTCTCAACACCCAGCTCCACGGGAAGTCCATGAGTGTCCCATCCCGCTTTACGGAAAACCTGTTTCCCGTTCTGGGTTTGGTATCGGCAGAAAATATCTTTTAACGCTCTTGCCATTACGTGGTGAATTCCAGGCATACCATTTGCTGAAGGCGGACCTTCATAAAATACAAACTCGGGTTGACCCTCACGAATTTCAACACTTTTATTGAAAGTTTCATTTTGTTTCCAAAATTCCGATACGTTCTCGGCTATATCAATAAGGTTGAGGTTTTTATATTCTTTAAATTGGCTCATTGTATTATCTCAATATCGTTGATTAATTAAGTCTGCAAATTTAGTGATTTTTTGTCGGTTTATAATATATGTTTTATTTTGATATCATCTATTAAAAACTTCAATTTCAGAAATATAAATACAGGCATGTTTATAATGCAAATTGGTAAGGAAGAATTGTGCTATATTTTAATT
>Ga0153980_1000299_pt1 | contig 23285 bp, 21 predicted proteins | sample TSGA064MetaG_FD_104722 | JGI IMG/M metagenome (GOLD analysis project Ga0153980, IMG submission 104722) | Attine ant fungus gardens microbial communities from Georgia, USA - TSGA064 MetaG | ecosystem: Host-associated > Fungi > Mycelium > Unclassified | place: USA: Georgia, Magnolia Springs State... | reverse complement strand
ATTATTTTTTGTCCCACCACAATTTTGTTCCTCCGGTATCGGCTCCGCCTAAATATTGCAAAGCCTGAGAATAATTGAACAGTGAGTTTTTGGTATCGGTCGTGAAAGGAATTCTACGAATCATGGCATCTGTACTGATGAGTCCGCCGCTATCGTTTTGTCTTATTTTAAAAAGAATAGGATATCCGGTTCGTCTCTGTTCTGCCCATGCTTCCGGTCCGTTTGGATAAAGGGCCAGCCATTTTTGGGTAATGATTCTTTCCAGCTTTCTTTCCGTAGAATCAGTATTGTTCCAGGCAATGGTCACTGTACTCAGCTGTGTGTCGCCGATATTGATATTATTAGCTGCATTTTTTGGATCAACATAAGGTGCTTCGGTTGCGGTAGTATTTGCCAGATAAGTGGCAACGTTCGCACTTTTCCCCCACTCTCCAAAAGATTGCTGAACTCCGGTTACATAGTTGGTTTCTGCATCACCGGCACCGGAATATCCTCTCAGGGAAGCTTCGGCTTTCAGAAACCAAGCTTCTGCTGCTGTAAACAATTTAAGCTTGCCGTCTGTTGCAGAAAAATAATCTCCATTTGCAGATTTCGCCTGTGGCTGCGAGAATCCTCCATAGGTTGTTTTTCCATTTAATAAATCAATGCCTTGGCGTATTCCAATATATTTACCCTGAACACTGCCATCTGTTGCGGGTATGGCATATGCCGGAAGTCTTGGATCATTATACCCGTTCATGTAGGCCATCAGAGGTGCTCCGATAAGACAATCTCCCCAGGAATAAATAATAAAACTGAGCTCAGACTGTCCTACACTGATCAATGCATTATCAGCATTATCTGTGATTAATCCTGCAGGGGATGTAAAAGCTTCTTCTGCATACTGCTTGGATTTTGCAGGGTCGGCATAGCTCATCCGCATAGCGAACCTCAGCTTAAGAGAATTAGCTAATTTTTCCCACTGAGCTATATTTCCCTGATATACCAAATCTGCCTTTTGTAAAGTCGATTTGTCTTCTACATTTTGTGTACTGGATGTATTTTTTATTTTTTCCAAATCGGAAATAGCAGAAGTAAGGTCATTAATGAAGTAATTGTAGGCATCCTGCTGAGAATCGAAATCGGTAACTCCGTTTGCATTCGGTGTTTCGTATTTACTGTAGACTACGGGACCGTGGTTGTCTGAAACCCTGGCAGCAGTAATCACTTTCAGTATTTTTTTAACGGCAAATGTTGCTGTAAAATCTATTCCTGGATAGTTATTTTTAGCGGCATTATCAATGATGATGGAATAGTTGAAAATATCCTGCTGTCTTGCGATAATCCTGTTATTCCATCCGTCCATCATATAATAGGTCATATTATTTTTTCCCCCGTTAAACTGGGTTGCCGTACTGAACATCCCGCTAAACATATCTGCACTGAGGTTGGGATACAGCTGGTAATCTGACTGAAGACCTCTCTGCATAGATTTCATCGGGTTTACTACCGCAATAAAGTCTGCATAAAAATTTTCAGGTCCTCCTAACTTTTCCTGATTATATCGATCCAGTTCACTGGTACATCCGGAAGCAGTAAGCAATACCGCTGCTCCAAGTACCCATGTTTTAATAGTAATGAATTTCATTTTCGTATTGTAAAATTAGAAGTTAGCTTTTAATGATAATCCGATTGAACGGGTAACCGGCAATCCAAATGAATCTACTCCCACTCCGCCCGGCGTGTTTCCGGATACCTGCTCAGGATCAAACGGAGCTTTTTTATAGAAGAAAAACAGATTGGTTCCAATAAGGCTTACCGTTGCATTTCTCATATATTTTGAGTCCACATCAAAGGTGTATGAAATGGAAGCTTGCCGTAAACGTACTGTTGTAGCGCTATACATATAAGCTTCATCAATTCCTGTCCCGTTATTAATCCCACCGGTTGCTGAATAATAGGCTCTTGCATCGGTTTTTCCGTTATAAGCGGTTCCTGCCTGTGGTGTTCCGGGTGCATATACTGCATTGGGAATAGACACGCCACCTGCATCTCTGGCATCGGCAGAAGCTTTACTTACACCGTACAGATCATTTGCTTTTTCAGTGAGAGATAATACTTTACCTCCAAATTTCCCGTCAACAAGAAAGGAAATTCCCAATTTTCCAATATTAAAAGCATTATTAAAGCCTATAATAAATTTAGGATTCGGATTTCCTAAATAGCCCAGACTCCCTGTCGTGGCTAACGGAACTCCATTGGCATCCACCAGAATTCGTCCCTGATCATCTCTCTGAAATTTAATTCCATAAATATCCCCGAACGATCCGCCCAGTTTCATTTTAGTATAATTTCCGCCGCCGGTCAATGAAAAAAGCTGGTCCTGCGGTACACTGATGCTGGTAGGGAATAATTCTACAATCTTATTTTTATTCGCTGATCCGTTCACCATAGCGGTCCATCCAAATTTTTCTGAACTGAAAATTTTGTAAGATAAAGAAGATTCAAAACCGGTATTCTGTATTTTCCCTGCATTGATGTAATATGAGCCTGAAGGAATCCCTCCTAAGTTGGAAGAAATTGCCGTCTCCAATAACTGATTGGTGGCATTGGAGTTATAATAAGTGATATCAAAACTCAACCGGTTTTTAAACATCCTCAGCTCTGTTCCTGTTTCAAACGTTTTATTAAGTTCCGGTTTTGGAGATAATTCCTGAATACTGGTCACAAATGAACTTTTAGGATATACAATGGTTCCGGCATCTACTCCGTAAGAATAGGCTTTATAATATTCTACCATGGCATTCGAAATATTCGACGGTAGCCCTAGACCGACTGTCGCATAAGACGCCCGCACTTTCCAGAAATCAATCACTTCCGGTAGTTTAAACACAGAAGATAATATAGCATTCGCTCCTACCGATTCATAATCAAAGCCTTTTCTTCCGGTTAAAGCCAGGGTAGAATCCCAGTCGTTTCTGAATGTCATATCCACATAGAACATATTTTTATATCCGACAGAGGCACTCGCAAAAAACGACTGTACCTGTTTTTTCATGTTCCAGTAGATATTATGATATCCATCGCCCGGAGCTCTGTTCACGGCCCATTGCAGGTTATTTAAAGTAAACAGGTTCGGGTTTGCCAGATAAGAATTATCAATCTGGGTTACTTTGTTTCTTGTCGTATTAATACTTCCTCCTACCGTAAAGTCCAGCGAAATATCGTCCGTTAATTTGGGATTACCAATAAGTAAAGCATCTCCATAGGTAGAGGAATTTTCATATACATTTTTAAGAAGCCTTCCATTGAGTCCGTTGGCTAGCAAAGCAGGATCTGAATAGGCAGAAATATCACGCTGGCTGTCGGAAATGTTCCAGCTATAATTCCCACGCACTCTGGCAGAAAGCCATGGATTAATCTGATAGGACAATGCAATGGAACTATAGGCGTTTTTATTGCTGACTGTCACCTGGTTTCTGTTCAGGATCCAATACGGATTCTGAGTAGCAGGATTTCCTTTGAAAGTGCCATCCGGTCCTATTTCCCACCAGTTTTGTGCAGGAAGTAACCGCGTTTTATTGAGGTAGGAATAATTATCAGGCCCGTACTGATCAAAGTCCACCCCTCTCGGCAGCCAGTACAAACTCACCAATGGTGAAAAAGAAGCTCCCGGAGTCTGTCTGTTTTTACTGTTTTGAAGAGAGCCTATGAAATTCGCATCCAATGTCAGCTTATCATCCAGGTATTTGCTTGAATTCCTGAAAGAAACATTATACTGATCAAAATAGGACATGGGCACCACTCCTTTATTGGTGGTATTCCCAATAGAGAAATAATTCGTTGATTTTTCATTTCCCGATTGAAAAGAAAGGCTGTTAACCCAAGTCGTTCCGTTTTGCAGAAAATCTTTGAGATAATCTTTCGAAGATCCTTTGGCTCCCCAGCTATAAATAGAAGAACCCGGAGTTTCGTTGGGTACCGCAGGATCATAAGACAAATAGCTATGCTGTAACTTAGGGAGACTGTATGCATTATCTACCGTGAGACTGGTACTATAGCTAATGGTACTTCTTCCGGCACGGCCTTTTTTAGTGGTAATCAATATCGCACCGTTACCTCCGGCAGAACCGTACAGCGCAGAAGCAGAAGCCCCTTTTAAGAAATTGATGCTTTCAATATCATCAGGATTAATAGAGCTTAACACATCACCGGGATCCGGCATAGAGGAATACTGGCTTATTTCCGGAGCTTTTCCCGCTTCGTTAATAATGGGGATTCCGTCGATTACATAGAGCGGCTGGCTGTTGGATACCGATTTGTTTCCTCTCATAACGACCCTTACAGAACTTCCCACACCGTTGGTTCTATTGATCTGAACATTAGAAACCTTTCCGTTGATGGAATTTAAAAGATTGGGAGTTTTTACTTCCGTCAGCTCATCTCCGCCAATCTGCTGGCTGGAGTAGGTCAGAGAACGCGCCTGTCTTTTTATCCCTAAAGAGGTAACAACCACTTCCTGGATATCAGTTGTTTTAGCAGAATCAGCCGTCTTTGTATTTTGCGCATACCCAAATAAAGAAAAAGCTAATAAAACCGGAATAACTGTTTTTCTCATAAATTTTAGATTTGTTAAGGGTTATTTTAAATTAAATCCCAATCAAATATTGTTTTCCTATTACAAAACAAATTCTGTTTACTTTTCCTCAACATTATACTTCAGATACATCAAATAATTAAAGTTTTGTTAAGATTTAATTCATATTAGCAAATCTAAATTTTGTTGCCAACCAGATATAATACTATTTTATCATAAAACGATATTATTTTTTCATACATTTTTAAAAACAACCCACAAATCATTGATTTTAATACATATACACTGTTATTGAAGTTGTAAAATTAATGCCATTTTCATGGTAATTTCCAGCAAAAAAAAAGATCCGAATGGTTAAATCCGGATCGTAAGAGCATAATTAGGTAAGAAAATAAAGTTATTCTATTTTTTTCACTCCCTTAAACTGTTCTCTGAATTCTGTAGGCGTTGTTTTTTTTACGGATTTAAAAACCTTATTAAAATTTGCGATATTATTAAACCCCGCTTCAAAAGCAATTTCAAAAACCGTAAGATTTTTTTCCATAAGCCACCGGGCCGCGTAACTGATTCTTATTTCGTTGAGGTAGTTCACGAAAGTTTTCCCGATTCTTTTTTTAATAAATCTGTTGAAGGTTACATTACTCATATTTACCAATGAGGCTGCGTCATTCAGCGTTATTTTATTTTCAAAATTCTTATGAACAAAATCGTGAATGATTTTCATTTTATCATTATCAGCAAAGGTTTCGAGTTCTATGCTATACGATGATAAAAGTGTGGTGTTTTCAGCAGTGGCCAGTTCATTCAGGATTTTCATGATCTCAATGAAAGACTCAAAACTGTCCATTTTTGATAAATTAAGAAAAGAATCCTTCAGCTTCTCTGCCGTTTCCTGAGAAAACAAAATTCCTTTAATGGAATCTTTTATCATTGTATTGATGGGTTTCAGAATATTTTTCTCCATCAGGGACTGGTTAAAGAAATCCTGATTAAACTGCACGGTAATCTCATGCGTTTTCTTGTGCTTATTCCTGTAGTTTGCCCAGCAGTGCGGCAGATTGGGACCAACCAGTACCAATTCTATATTTCCTATTTCTCCCGTATGATCGCCAATCATCCTGCGGTAGCCTTTGCCTTTGTAAATAAAATTAATCTCTATTTCCGGATGATAATGATAAGGAAAATCGAATGATGCTTTTATCCGGTCAAACACAAGAAAACTATCCTCAGGAGATAATGGCGTTATTTCTCTCAAAATATTTTCTAGCTTACTCATAGGTTCTTTGAAGAATTAAATTACAGTACAAATTCAGACTTTAAAATGGACACAACAGTATCAACGGAAATATATGAATTTTTATATGTATTGTTAAAGAAACTAATACCGTTCAAAATCCAGCTTTTTTGTATCTTTAAACTAAAGTAACGATATGGTATTGGAAGATCTCATTTTTGAAGATAATTATAAGAAATTCGGACTGAATGTATTTTCTAATGAAAACCTTGACTCCATCAACCGTATAAAGGCTCAGCCCTATATCAAAATCCTTTTCGTTCCGGCCGGATACGAACTTATGATTGATTTTAATCATCATATCACGAAAGCCCCTACTCTGTTTTTCCTTACCTATCAATATCTGGACATTAAAAACGGAGGAACCGATGAAGCCTCTTTCCTGTATTACAACCGCGATTTTTACTGTATTCAGATCCACGATAAAGAAGTGGCCTGTGACGGGCTTCTTTTCCATAATGTTTTTGAAATCCCGAATGTAGAACTTGATCATGCTGAAACCTTTATTATTCAAAGTTTATTCGGTCATATAAAAGATGAACTCGAATGGAAAGAATCTTCCGGTGAGGAAATGATCAGAACCTACCTGAAACAGATCATCATCCGTGCCACCAGAAAATGGAAGAAACAAAATCTGAAAACGGATGTGGTGAATATACCGAACAATGAACTGGATGTTTTCAGGGATTTCAGCAGATATCTGGAGATTCATTTCAGGGAAAAACATCAGGTTGCCGACTATGCAGAACTTCTTCATATCGCGCCGAAAACCTTAACCCATAAATTCAAAAACCTGCATCTGGAGTCTCCCAACCAGTTAATCATCAACCGGATTTTACTGGAAGCAAAAAGATTATTATTCTATACAGACAAGAGTGTGAAAGAAATCGCCTACGATCTTGGATATGAAGATCCGGCCTATTTCAATCGCCTTTTCACTCAAAAAACGGGAAACACACCTTCAAATTTTAAAAAAAATTACTCGTCAGGAAAAAAGTACAATATTTAAGCCTGTTTATCTATCGTATTGAATCATTCCCCGGCTTACCTTTGTAACATCAAAAATAAAATATTTACTAAACAACAAAAAACAAACATTATGAGACGTAACGCAACAGCCGTTTGGAACGGTAACATCAAAGAAGGGAAAGGACATTTAACGACTCAAAGTACAACGTTGAATGAAACTCAATATTCATTTAACAGCCGTTTTGCTGACGGAGTTGGAACCAATCCTGAAGAATTGCTGGCAGCAGCCCATGCAGGATGTTTTACCATGAAATTAAGCGCAGAACTTTCTCAAGCAGGATTCACTCCTGAAGAACTGAAAACGACATCTGTGATTACGCTTGATCCTAACATCGGAAAGATCACCAAATCTGAACTAATGTTAACGGCAAAAGTTCCGGGTTTATCCGAAGAAGAATTTCAAAAATATGCTAAAATTGCTGAAGAAGGATGCCCGGTAAGCGCTGCTTTCAATTTTGAAATTACATTGAATGCTACGTTAGCTTAAAACAAACTGTATCACAACGGTATAAAGCACTGAAATCTGAGCACAATACACCGCTCAGATTTCATTTGTAAATAAAATATACCAAGTGGTATATTTTTGTATCTTTGCTGAAAATTGCAACTGAAATGTCAAAAGCAGAAAAGACAAAACAATTCATCATCGAGAAAACAGCTTCCCTGTTTAATACCAAAGGCTATACCTCGACTTCGCTTTCTGATATTACAGAAGCCACAGGATTAACAAAAGGCAGCATCTATGGAAATTTTGAAAACAAAGATGAAGTTGCTCTTGAAGTCTACCGGTATAATGCGGGTCTTTTGGCCAGAAATATGTCAAGATCCTTTGGGGACGAATTTCCTACAACGGTCCATAAACTTCATGCTTTTGTTGATTTTTACAGAAAAAACTGGAAAGTCGTTTTTTTAAATGGGGGCTGCCCTTTAATGAATGCCGCCACAGAAGCTGATGATACTTTTCCTGATCTGAAAAAACAGGTTCAATTTTCTTTTGAAGAATGGAAAAAGAAAATCAGTTCTGTGATTGCAGAAGGCCAGAACAAAGGAGAAATCAATAAAGACCGGAACTCCGAAGAATATGCTTCCTTATTCATTATGCTGATCGAAGGAGGTATTTTACTCTCTAAAACAACAGGAGAAATTAAATTCTTATATCTGGCTCTGGATAGGATAATCAGCCTGATTGATCAAGAACTTACCATCATTCCATCATAAAATTCATCTTATGGAAACAAAAAAAGTGGCTATCGTAGGATACAACAGAATTCCTTTCGCCAGAATGAATACCGCCTACTCCGATGCAGGCAACCAGGATCTGCTTCTTTCCGCATTAACAGGATTGATTACCCGTTATCATTTAAAAGGAAAACTCCTTGGGGAAGTTGCCGGTGGTGCTGTGATCAAGCATATCTCCGAGAGCAACCTCATCAGAGAAACGGTAATGAATACCTCACTGGATCCTGCAACACCCGCATGTGATCTTCAGCAGGCCTGCGACACAGGAATTGAAGCAGCGATTTATATCGGAAATAAAATAGCACTCGGACAGATAGAAAGTGGTATCGCCTGTGGCGTTGAAGCGATGAGCAATATTCCTTTCGAATCTTCCCAAAGAGTAAGAAAAGCGTTGCTGAAAGCCAATAAAGAAAAGTCCGCCTTTGGCAAATTAAAACATTTGTTGAGTCCGAAACTGAAAGACTGGATTCCGATTCCTTATAAAGGACAGGAACCTAAAACAGGCCTGGTAATGGGTGAACATACGGAAATCACAGCCAAATATTACCAGATTTCCCGTGAAGAACAGGACCTGCTGGCATTTAACAGTCACAAAAATATGGCTAAGGCATATGATGAAGGTTTTTTTGATGATATGATAACGCCTGCTTTTGGTCTGGATAAAGATAATAATCTGAGAAGAGATACCAGCCTGGAAAAATTATCCCAGCTAAAACCAGCCTTTGATAAACAAAACGGAACCTTAACGGCAGGAAACTCTACTCCCTTTACCGATGGGGCCTCGGCAGTATTATTGGCAAGCGAAGAATGGGCAAAAGCCAATAATCTCCCAATTTTAGCGTATATTACGTTTTCTGAGCTTGCAGGGATAGAATATGTTGAAAACAGACAGAATTTACTGTTAGCACCCGTTTTTGCCGCTGAAAGAATGCTTAAAAAAGCAGGAATGAATCTGGAGGACTTTGATTACTATGAAATTCATGAAGCATTTGCCGCACAGGTCTTAGCAACGATTAAGATCTGGGAAAATGATGACCTCGCTAAAAAATTCGGACTTGAAAAAGCATTGGGAAAAATAGACCGGAACAAACTGAATGTAAAAGGCGGAAGTCTTGCTGCCGCTCATCCATTTGCCGCAACAGGAGGAAGGGTAATTGCCACTTTAGCAAAGCTTCTTGATGAAAAAGGAAGCGGAAAAGGGTTTATTTCTATCTGCGCGGCTAGAGGACAGGGTATAACAATGATTTTAGAAAAATAAATACTGATTGTATGGACAGATTAGCACAACTCAAACAATTCATTGGGAAAGAATTTGACCAGTCTCCGTCTCCATTTATGAAATGGCTGAATCCGGTCGTTATTTCGGCAGAAGAAGGGCAGCTGGAATTTCAGTATACGGTACGGGCAGAATGGCTGAATCCGATTGGAAATTTACATGGCGGAGTAACCGCAGCTATTGTGGATGACATCATCGGAGCAACAATGTTCTCATTAAATGATAAATCTTTCATAACAACCATCAATAATGTGATCGATTATTTTTCAACTGCAAAAGAAAATGATAATATTGTAGCCGAAACGAAAATCATCAAAAGAGGCAAGCAATTTATCAACGCACAATGCGAAATCTGGAATGCAGACAAAACAAGATTAATTGCAAGGGGAACCTCCAATTTATTTAAAATTAATAACTAGATATGAAACGAGTTGTCATTACTGGACTGGGCGCAGTAACGCCCTTGGGGAATAATGTCGAAGATTTTTGGCAAAATAGTATAAACGGCGTTAGTGGCGCAGGATTGATCAAGCAATTTGATACAGAAAAATTCAAAGTTCATTTTGCATGCGAAGTGAAAGGCTTTGATCCAAAAGTACACTTAACCCACAATGAAATTAAAAAAAGTGACCTTTTCTCTCAGTACGCCATGTACTCTTCTGCGGAAGCTATTAAGGACTCCGGACTGGATTTAGAAAATATGGACCCGTTTGATACCGGAGTTATCTGGGGAACAGGCCAGGGTGGTATGCAGACGTTCGAAAGTGAAGTGATGGAATTTGCCCATAGTGAAGGGGTACCACGCTTTAATCCTTTTTTCGTTCCTAAGTTTATTGCCAATATGGCTTCGGGAATGATCTCTATGAAATATGGACTACGAGGAATCAATTACACCACAGTTTCTGCCTGTGCAACGGGAAATACTGCATTAATGGATGCATTCAATTATATCCGTCTTGGAAAAGCTAAAGTGATTATCAGCGGTGGATCGGAAGCAGCAATTACTCCGGCATCTGTTGGAGGCTTTTCAATCATGAAAGCCATGTCTACAAGAAATGATGATTTCGCTACGGCGAGTCGTCCTTATGATGCTGACAGAGATGGTTTTGTGATGGGTGAAGGTGCCGGTGCTTTAGTTCTTGAAGACTATGACCACGCAAAAGCCAGAGGCGCAAAAATATATGCAGAACTGGTAGGTGCAGCCATGACTGCCGATGCTTACCATATGACGGCACCGCATCCTGAAGGGGTCGGAGCTATCAAAGCCATGCAGATCGCACTGAAAGAAGCTGGAGCCAATGTGGATGATATAGATTACATCAACCCGCATGCAACTTCAACACCACTGGGAGATCTTGTTGAATTAACAGCTATTACCAGCCTTTTCAAAGGAAATAAAAACCTGGACATCAGTGCTACGAAATCTATGACGGGACACTTGCTGGGAGCAGCTGGAGCCGCGGAAGCGATTCTTTGTATCAAAGCTATTCAGAACGGTATTATTCCGCCTACGATCAATATGCAGAAGGTAGATGAGAAGATTCCAAGAGACATCAATATTGTTTTCGGAGAAGCTAAAGAAAAAGATATTACGTTTGCGTTAAGCAATGCTTTTGGATTCGGAGGACACAATGCTACTCTGATTTTCAAGAAGTTTAGCTAATTTCGCAGCATATAATATACAGCAACATGTCCAGATTAAAAGAAATAAGAGAGCAAAAAAACCTAACTCAGGAAGAGTTGGCTGAAAGCTCCGGTATTTCTGTGAGGACCATACAACGGATAGAAGCGGGAACTCAGCCGAAAGGTCATACGCTTCGGGTTTTGGCAAAAGCTTTAGATACAAAAGAAAGCGAGTTTCAAAATATAACAACTGAACCGGAAACCCCTGAAATTACAGAAGAGCAGGTTTCTATCAATTATTCTTTGATAAAAATCATCAATCTTTCTTCTATCCCTTGTATACTGCTTCCCCCATTAAATATTCTGGTGCCGCTCATTCTAATGTTCAGGATGAAGCAGAAAAATCACTTGACAAAACAAATCATCTCCATTCAGATACTGTGGACGGTACTCGCCCCCATTACTTTTATGCTGGGCATTTTTTTTAAACCGGGACCCGCGCTCACTCTGATCATTATGATACTGATTGTGCTATCCAATGTATTCATCATCCTTCGAAATGCAGCAGAAATAGATCGAAACAAAAGGCTCTGTTATAAACTGAATTTCAATATGATATAATCCCGTCAGGCTATTGTCGGGTTTTTGTCAGGTTCTATTTTTTGTTCAGAAGGCAAGAAATTCAATCTTTGTCAAAAAAATTAAGACAATGACAAAACCCTTTTATCTTACGCTATTATTTTTCATCTTATTTTTCTGTGAAAGCAATGCGCAGAAAGAAAAAATGAGCCTGCCTCCCGTTACCCATTCGATTTTCGATACTGATGCTGAAATAGAAAACTGGCTGAAAGAACTTAAGGTTCCTGCTCTTGGGCTTGGAATTATTGAAGACGGCAAGCTCAAGCAAATTAAAGTTTTCGGGAAAATGAAGGATGATAATTCAGCACCTTACAACACCATTTTTAATGTAGCTTCCCTTACCAAACCTGTTACTACCATGGTTGTATTACAATTGATAAGTCAGGGAAAATGGGATCTTGATGAACCTCTTTATAAGTATTGGACAGATCCGGATATCGCAAATGATCCAAGGAACAAAAAATTGACGACCAGAATCATATTAAGCCACCAAACCGGTTTTCCCAACTGGAGATATATGAAAGAAAACAAAAAACTAAGTTTTGATTTTGATCCGGGGACAAAATTTCAATATTCAGGAGAAGGTTTTGAATACCTGAGAAAAGCTATTGAAAGCAAGTTTAAAAAACCGCTTGAGCAGCTGGCAAAAGAATTGATATTTGAACCGTTAAAAATGAAGGACACCAATTACGTTTGGGATAAAAACACTGATAAATCAAGGTTTGCAGTTGGGTATGACAAAAATGGAAAGCCTTATAAAGTAGAAGAGAATACAACGGCGAATGCTGCTGATGATCTGCATACTACTATAGAAGATTACGGAAACTTCCTTGCTCATATTCTTAATGGAGGAAGCCTAAGCAAAGATGTTTACCAGGAAATGATGAAAAGACAGGTTGAAACAAGGAAAAATAAATATTTTGGATTAGGCTTTGTCATTTATGACCTTGGAAATGGCGAATATGCAATTTCACATGGCGGCAATGATTCGGGAACAAACTGTATCACCGTTATTTTCCCAAAAACCAAACAGGGACTTTTAATTTTCACGAACGCAGATGACGGCTATAAGGTATATGATCGGCTGCTTTCCCATTATTTAGGAGAAAACGGACAAAAAATCATCGATATAGAAACTAAATAACATAAAAAAGCAGCCCAAATGGGCTGCTTTACAACATTGCACGAATTATATAAAACACTGAAACAGTGATTGTATATTAAAAAACTATTTGGAATCCGGAATGAAAAAATCATCAGCTTCCTCGGAAATCGGCACATACATTCTCTCCCATTCCTTGCTTTTCACCATATCCCAGCTGTGGCCTTTTCCTTTAAGGTCTTCTGCTAAAAGAATTACTCCAGGTTTGATCATAAAAGTAGATCCATCGCTCACTTTAAATTTGATATTTCCTTTTAACGTAATTACATACTGCCTTCTTGGGGCTGGGTGTGCATTTTTTTCCCATTCTTCCGTTTTGTTGCTTATCCAGAATGTCGTGGTGTTCATATGCTTCAGCGTGGGAATCTTTCCTTTTTCAAAAGTACATGTTCCGTCAGGGTTATTCACCAGCCTTATGGCAGGAATAGATTCGCTGGTACTTTCCGTACTTACGCTTAGATGTTGGTGCTTTTTGTCCTGTCCATTCATAAATCCAACGGTGTTTAATGCTGCTGCAAGGCAGATGCCTTTAACGATGTTTTTCATTGTAAATTTAATTGTTTTATTTTTAATTGTAAACCGTATCATGAACCATCATTTTCTCAAACATAGGTTTATACTTTTTTACAAGAGCTAAATGCTCCGGAAGCTGTCCATAAGCTTCCAGCTCTTCCAGACTATCAAACTCCATGGAAGCATTGTAAGTAAAGCTGTTATCCAGCACGCTTCTGGGACTTGAAGCCGCCGGTTTTCCGTAACGCAGATTTCTTTGGTAAGGAAGTTTTTTAAGGCCTTCAAAGAAGTTTTCGAATTCTTTGACTTCAGCTGCAGAAAGATCCTTTCTGAGCCAGAACAGTAAATAATGAAAGTACACTTTTTTCTTTTTTAGGGGTTTAAATACCGTCGGTAAAGCGGATGCGAATATATTTCCTGAAACCAGCAGCAGAGCGGAAGCCTGTACTGCCTGGAATAAAAATTTTCTTCTTTCCATTGTATTATTTTTTAATTAAAATCAATTCTATATTTCAAGACAAACTGCCATTTTCTATCGAAAACAACAGCGTTATTGCCTGGATCATTCTCAAAAACAGGTCTGTTTTGAGCATCAAAAGTAAGTCTCGAAGACATCCCATTCATGAGTAGTGAAATTCCGGCATCATAAATCACAGCGTTGTCATGAAGTCCTTTTAAGTCGGAAAGCTGCATTCCTACCGCCGGCTGAAGCTGAAGATTCTTTTTATCTTTATTAAAATACGGAAGCGTACCTCCCAACTGCACATAATACGTATTTCCGGTACCAATTACAGGCATGGCATTCCCGGCACCATTCAGACTGGCCTGTTTAACATCTACAGAAGTTGCAGGATTATTTGTTCCTACATATCTTACGTAATTGGGTCCGTAGTCATTGTGCATGGCCATTCCATAAGCACTGATTGAGGTTCCTTTTTCTTTATTCAGCGGAGCATCATAGAATAAATCAACGGCAAAGTTTTTCATATCATCGTTCACCGTATTTTTATTAACATCCTGATGCCACATCGCATTATGAATGTAATCAAACCCGGCACCTAAACTCAAAACACTCTTTTTACCTACATAAGTCCCTGCATTAAAAGGAGTGGAAATATTTTCTTTGTCTAAAAACGCATACCTGAAATATCCTGAGAAATCTTTCCCCGGCGAATTTTTACTGAACGTGGCTACATTTAATTTTGGATCGGCAGTAGCCATACTGTAAGGATCAGCGACAACCAAACGGTAATCAAATTTCCCCAGCTGTCCTTTTACATAAGCGCCTAACTCTCTTACCGTATAATCGGTTGCTCCTGCATTAGAGGTTGCATAAGCCGGCAAATCGTATAACAGTGTATTTAAAGGTCCTGTGGTAAATCTTGACAATCCTCTCCAGGTAGAACGCCCTGCTCCAAAAGCAATTTTATCACTGAAGCTGTATTCTGCATACGCATCCAGTAAGTCAAAATAATTACTCGCTTTAGCATTGACGTTGACATTAGTTGTTCCACCTTGCAGGACGAACATTAATTTTTCTGTCGGTTTATACGTCATTTTTACCCGTACTCTACGAAGGGAAAGATCTGACGCTCCTGATGTTGCTTCATTATTGATAAGACTTCCGGGATTCATCTGGGTGTATCTTGCCCATAATTCTGCATACCCGCTAAAAGAGATATACCTTGAATGTTCATCATTTAAATAATGAGTCAGTCCCGGGTTATTGAAGTCATTCTTTTTCTGCGCTTTCACTACAGCACCCATACTCATGAATGTCAGCACAACAAGACCTGTTCTAAAAGATTTTCTATTCATATTATTTTCTTTTCTAATCCTTTTCAGTTAATTTTTATGGGACAAAATTACTTATGGAACCTCCCGGGTATCATTAGAAATCTATTAGAAAATCATTAAAAGAAAGAATCTGCTCTTCTGTAATTAAAATATGGAATACCTTTGTATAGGATTTAATGACAGCTGGCTCTCAACTTGTTGAAAGGCTGTTTGTCCTCCAAAAACTGAATATCTTATTCTAATATATTCCCCGCATGAAAGTTTTAATTATAGAAGATAATGCACGTGTTTCCAGTCTTTTAAAACGTGGACTGGAAAGCCAGGGTTATCAGATTTACATTTCTGAAGACGCAGAAGATGCGCTCGTACTGGTGGAGAAAATCACTTTCGATCTGGTGATTACTGATATCATGCTTCCCCGGATGAATGGTATTGAACTGAGTAAAATGATCAAGCAGAAATATCCGGATCTTCCGATTATCATGCTGACTGCGCTGGGAACTATTGATGAAAAAATTGAAGGGTTTGATGCAGGAGCAGATGACTATATGGTAAAGCCATTTGAGATCAGAGAACTGTATGCCCGGATAAAAGCTGTTTTGCAGAGGAAATCATCTGCCATTCCGAAGAGTGAACTTTCTTCCCATCTGGAATATCAGGATCTTAAAGTAAACAGAAATACAAACCGCGTATTCAGAGACGGAAAAGAAATTGAGCTTACTCCAAAGGAATTTAAACTTCTGATTTTCCTGATGAGCAATTCGGAACGGGTATTATCCAGAGAAGAGATTGCAGAGAATGTCTGGGGAAACCATTTTGATACAGGCACCAATTACATCGATGTGTATATTGCCTATCTGCGTAAGAAAATTGATAAAGATTTCGAAGAAAAACTAATCCATACCCGGCCGGGAATGGGCTTCATCTTTACCCACCAATTATAATATCGCTAAAAATAAGTCTCCCAAAAAGATTTTAAATACCAAGCGATTATCTATGACCTTAAAAAAATAGCAATCCGCCTATGAAAATAGCGACCAGAACTGCCCTCAATTATGCCATCCTTACCGCAGGAATTCTTTTTGTTTTTGCTTATGTGCTCTATTTTGTTTCAGAAAAAAACCGGGAAGATGAATTCAATGACCGCTTAGGGTATAAAATTACCTGGAGATCGGAATTTATTTTTGACGCAAAAATTAATCCGTCTAAGATCAAGGAACTTCATGAGCGCAACAAAAAATTGCTGAATGAAGCAGATATTAACGTGTACAACCATCAAAAACAACTGCTTTTTTCTGATATTCCTCCTTTGCCAAGCAATGAAAAATACCTGGACCGGCTTATCAAAACGAATAAAAACCGAATGGTATGGCAAAAAGGCGACCGGCAGTATATGGCCATCCGGTATGAATACAACTCAGAAAATTATTACGTGATCGGCAGTGCAGTAGATGTTACGGGAAAGGCACATATCGCGGAATTTAAAAAAGATGTCATTATCATTTATATCATCTCGATTGCTGTTATTTTTGTGATCGGTTTCCTGTTTTCTTATTATACGCTGAAACCTTTGAAAGATATTATCATTCAGATCCGTGATATTTCCGAACACAACCTCAACCAAAGACTGGATGTTCCGAAAGCAAAAGATGAGATTTATGAACTCACAGAAACTTTCAATTCAACGTTTAACCGGCTGGAGAAATCCTTTAATAATCACAAACACTTTGTAACGACCATCTCCCATGAATTCAGGACACCACTTTCCACATTAATTGCGGAGTTGGAACTGGCGAAGGAACTGAACGTTACCCTGGATGATTATAAACTTTCTATAGATAATGCGCTTCAGGACGCCAATCAGGCATCAGCACTTTCTTCTGCCCTTCTCGATTTTGCCCGCGCCAGCTATGATGTCTCCCAAATCAGTTTTGTAGACCTTCGTCTGGATGAAATTGTGGCCGAAGCAAAGCTTTCCCTGTTGCAGAAAAACTCCAGCTATAAGGTGGGAATTAATTATATGGACAATACTGCAGATAAGGACCAGAGCAATTATGATTTTCACGGAAACCCTTATTTATTGCAGATTGCCTTTTTAAATCTGATGGAAAATGCGTGTAAATATTCTGCAGATAAACACTGCACGGTGGAAATAGAAGTGCAAAACGAATATCTGGAAGTTCGGTTCATTGATAAAGGCATCGGAATTTCCGAAACTGATCTTTCTAAAATTTTTGATCTTTTTTACCGCGGAAGCAATAAAAATTATGAAAAAGGAAATGGCGTTGGACTATCCATCGTTAAAAATATCATCGAAATTCATCAGGGGAAACTTTTCATACAATCTGAACAGGGGAAAGGAAGTATATTTAAAGTTCAGTTTCATACAGTGAAAGCATCTTAACAGAGTTTTCATTTCGAATAAGAAAGAATCATCCTGAAATAAAAAAAGCAGTCAAAATTGACTGCTTTTACTTTTTATGCTTTTAACCATTCCGACGAGGAAAGGTATTTCTGATCAGGATAATAAATAAAGAGGCAGTTTTTCCCTTTTATTGTATTAATGATCGGCTGTGACAATGCTTTCGGAAGGGCGGGACACCCCCAGCTTCTTCCTATTCTTTTATGCACAGCGGCAAATTCTTCACTTACATAATCAGCTCCGTGGATAACAACTGCTCTTTTTAGCGCTGCATCATTAAAGCCTTTATCCATTCCTAATAATCTCAATGAATACCCATTATCTCCCTGGTAAGTAGCATCTGTAATATAAAATCCTAAGCTGCTCTGATAAGAACTTTCGGTATTGGAAAAGTTCTGGGCAAATTCTTCCCCGGTATTTTTTCCGTGGGCTACCAATGAGTTAAAAAGCACCTTTTTTTCATTAAGGTCTATCACCCAAAGTCTTTTACTGTTCGAGGACATAGAAAAATCGCAGATCGTTAATAAGTGCGAGTCCTGGTCAAGCATTCCTGCTTTTTTTAAGTTTTCAAATCCTATTAATGCTGTTGAGAAAGCATTAAAATCCAATTTGTGGTCAGCCTCAAATACGATTGAGCTGTAAAGTTCCGCTGAGGAACTGGCTTCATTTTTACTTTTTGCAGATTTTTTTTCAACTACAGTTTCTATTCTATTGGCAGTGGTGGTTTCTTTCTTTATCTTTCCTTTCTCCGGAGAAAGATAAAAAGAGGTGGCAACCATGTACGCAATCCCTAATAAACTATACAATCCTTTCATTCAATACTTGTTAATTCAAAATTAGTGGGGCAAAATTATAAAAACATAATTACCAAGCAGTTAAAAATGAAAGAAGTTTAACGCTATTTAAGAAACTTTAACGGTAAGAGTCGATATCATTTTGAATATTATGATGAATTTCCTCCACTGTTCTTCTCTATTTTCTGCTGAAAAATTAATAAAACTTAGTTTTTAGCATCCGGAACAAATTCCAGACTCACAGAATTCATGCAGTATCGTAATCCTGTAGGCTTCGGGCCATCATCAAAAACATGCCCCAGGTGTGAGTCACATCTTTTGCAGAGAACTTCTACCCTTTCCATTCCATAAGCCGTATCTTTTTTATAGTAGACTCCTTCTTTATCCGCTTCAAAAAAACTGGGCCAGCCGCAGCTGCTTGCAAATTTTGAAGTTGAACGGAATAAGTGGTGTCCACATACTGCACAGTAGTAATCTCCGATCTCGTCAAATTCATTATATTTTCCGGTAAAAGCTCTTTCTGTTGCGGCTTCTCTTGCTACAGCATACAAATCGGGGGCAAGGATCTTCTTCCATTCCTCATTGGAAATATCCAGTTTTGTGGTATCGGTTCTTGAATAGTATGGATTGTTTTTTGCTTCTGTATTTTCCATAGAAGTAGTATTAATGGGTTTATGAGTCTGCGTGCACATGTGCAGAAAGGTTAATAAAAGTATTGAAACTAAAAATTTCATTGTCATTTAATCTTTATCCAATCTTTCAATAATTGAAAGTTATAGAGATTTCATACCCAAATTTAGTAAATTTGAGAATATGAATGATGAAGCAAAAAGAAAACAGCTAAGAAAATATAAAGCATTTGCCACAGGACTGTTCGTGCTGATGGCTGCTATTTTTATCATTACCACCATCCTCCAGAAGACCCATGATTCTCATTGGATCGGCTATGTGCGGGCTTTCTCAGAAGCAGCAATGGTGGGTGCCCTGGCAGACTGGTTTGCGGTAACCGCTTTGTTCCGCCACCCTCTCGGACTTCCTATTCCGCATACAAACCTGATTGAAAACAGCAAACAAAAGCTGGGTGATAACCTGGGAAGTTTCGTGGTTTCCAATTTCCTTTCCCCTCAAAACATCCGTCCTTACATTCAGAAGCTTAAAGTTTCCAATTTTGTAGGGGAATGGCTTGCTAAGGAGAATAATCAGGAAATCCTGATCAGAAATATGTCTGATATTGTGTTGGACATCCTTAATAAACTCGACGATTCTACAGTGAGCAGCTTTATCAGCAAAAAAGTTTCGGAAATGACGGATGATATTAAGCTGAACACCATCATTGGAAACGGGATCAGCTATCTTTTAGATAAAAACGATCACGAAAGAATCGTAACTAACCTGTCTAAACAGATCAAAGAATATATTACAGAAAATGAAGACATGATTCAGGAGCGGGTAAAAAAAGGAAGCTACACCTTTATTCCTTCTTTTGTTGACAACAAAATTGCCGATAAGATTGCCAGCGGACTTTCCGATTTTTTTAAAGAAATTGAAGAAAATCCACAGCATGAGATCAGAGCTTTGATTACGCAAAAGATCCGCGAATTCTCTGTCGACCTTAAGGAAGATCCGAAATGGAATGATGAATTTAAAAACATTAAAAATGAACTGCTGAAAAATGATAAACTGGATGAATATTCGAATGACATCTGGGTATCCATCAAAAAAACGCTGATGAAAGAGCTGCAGGACGAACAATCTTCATTAAAAAAATATTTATCCAATAACCTGAATGAGTTTTCACAGAATTTAAAAACTGACGAAAAGCTTCAAAATAAAATTGATCATTGGGTTCGGGTAACGGCTTATAAATACATTCTTAAAAATACCCATCAGTTTGGAAACCTCATCAGTTCTACTGTAGGAAACTGGAAAGGCAAAGACCTGAGCGAAAAAATGGAGCTGGAGGTTGGAAAAGATCTGCAGTTTATCCGGGTAAACGGGACGATAGTCGGGGGGCTGGTTGGGTTGATCATCTATACGATCTCTCATTTCTTCCTCTAAAAAAACTAAAAACGACTTATAACCAACCATGAAAAAACTCTTAATCTTATCACTCTTACTCCCCTGTATTTTTATTTTCGGTCAAAAAGTTGAACTTAAAACCGTTACTGATTCTTCACAGATTTTCAAGGGAGAAATTGCCGGAATGCCCATTACCATGCAGCTGAATTATACTGGTATCGTAGACTGCAGCCAATACCAGCATTTTGTAGATGGATGGTATTATTATGACAAATATCAAAAGAAAATCCCGTTATCCGGAGTTTACGATTATGGAAATTTATACCTCTATAATTTCGGAAATCAGCAAAAGCAGAGTTTTAAAATATTACAGGATAAAATCACCTCTCCCCAAACCATAGAAAAGACAGACAGCATTGCCAAAAGGCTTAATCCTAAAGAAATACTCAATTTTAAGAATGAAAATTCAGATCAGGGAGTTTCCGGGAACTTTTACAAAGGAACCAAAATTCACAATGCCCAATTGTTCACCAAAAACAATATGATCTATCGATATAACAATTACATCATCCTTCCTAACAATAAGAGAATCAATACGTATGATTTTATCAACCGATATGGAGGAAATGAATTGATCTCCTATGCATCTGATCATACCGGCCACCGGGTTTTGCTTTCTTTTGAACATTCTTCCAATTTCAATGCATGCGGAATGTGCGGCGCCAGTGAAGGAGAAAAGGGATACCGCGTGCTATATTTTACCAAAGACTGGAATTATAAAAGGTATGAAGAATTCCTTACGGAAAGCTGTCTCAGCAATATTTATGATACAAAAGTGGTAAAAAGTAAAGATCTTAACATATTAAAATTCACCGTAAATAAAACAACGAGCAATCCTGCCTACACGCTGAAAGTAGATGTAAAAAATGCTCTGGTAGTGAAATCCAAATAACAAAAAAGAGAATTCAAACAAACTCTCTTTTTTAATTTTATTTTCTTGGAAGGCGGCTTGCTCTTTTTAAAAGCTCCTGGTTGATCTCATTGATCAGTTCCGGACCTTCATAAATAAATCCTGTATATAACTGAATCAGGCTTGCACCGGCATCCAGTTTTTCGATCGCATCTTTTGCTGAGTGAATTCCTCCTACACCGATAATCGGAAATGCTCTGTTGCTTTTTTCAGAAAGATATTTGATCATTTTTGTACTTCTCTCACGAATAGGTTTTCCGCTCAGACCTCCATTTCCTATTTGTTCTAAAACCTCCGGTGAAGTTTTCAATCCTTCTCTGTTTACGGATGTATTGGAAACGATCACACCGTCGATTTTCGTTTCTGCGATTAAATCTATAATTTCATCGAGCTGAGTGGTATTCAGATCCGGAGCAATTTTAAGCAGTATAGGCTTCTGTACCGATTTTGACTGATTGATTTTCTTTACTTCTGTAATTAATTCTCTCAGATATTCTACATCCTCCAGTTTTGCATGGCTTCCTACATTGGGACAGCTTACATTCAGCACAAAATAATCTACGTGAGGGTGAAGGCCTTCAAAACAATCCAGGTAATCCTGAGTATAATGTTCCGGGCTTGTATCAGTGTTTTTTCCGATGTTTCCACCGATGATAATTTTTCCTTTGTTTCCTTTCAGCTTTTCGATGGCTGCTTCCAGACCGTCGTTATTGAAACCCATTCGGTTGATGATCCCACCGTCTTCTATTAAACGGAATAATCTTTTTCTGGGATTTCCGGCCTGCGCTTTGGGTGTTACCGTTCCGATTTCTACAAATCCAAAACCTAGGTCTCCCAATTCGTTAAACAAAACTGCATTTTTATCAAAACCAGCTGCCAACCCTACAGGATTTTTAAATTTTAATCCGAAAACTTCTCTTTCCAGACGTTTGTCTTCAATAGGTTTGGGGAAAAATAATCGAGTGAAAAATCCAAAATTCTTCAGCACCGAAAAAGTAAAGTGATGAACATCTTCGGGATCAAATTTAAAAAGGATCGGACGAATAAGCGATTTGTACATTGAAAAAAAGTTTTACAAAAATACTCATTTTAAAATTAATGCTTTATTACTGTATGATATTTTATGCAAAAAAATATTATACATGTTATCTATAAAACGCAGACATCAGCTAATCATTCCGCAGGAATCAATGCGAATTACCAAATGTTCTTAGATTCCACGCTCCACTTCGTTACGCTCTGAATGACAAACTTAATAATAACTACGAATACGCACTCAAATCGAAATTCAAAATATCTCCTACTTGTTTGAAATCATCATCTATAGTTGCATTTACCGTAATCCTGTCGTTAGAAATAGGATGATTAAAAATCAATTGATGGGCGTGCAGCGTCATTTTTGTTATCCCAAATGTTTCCAGCCATAATTTATTCTGTTTATTGCAACCGTGTTTACGGCAGCCTAAAATCGGATGTAAAATATGTTTAAAATGTTTTCTCAGTTGATGAAATCTTCCCGTTTCAGGAGTGGCTTCCACTAAACAATATCTTGAAGTTTGATGCTTTAAAAAAGGTAGACCTATTTCTGAAATCTGTAAGCGATGATAATAGGTAATGGCATTTTGCCTGACTTCATTTTCGTTAATCAAATCATAATCTATGGTTTCTTCTTCCTTTGTCCAGCCACGAAGAATTGCGATATACTTCTTTTCAACCTGTCGTGATGCAAACTGATCACTCATGATTCTCAAGGTTTCTTTATCTAAAGTAAATAACAGGACACCCGAAGTTTTCCGGTCAAGACGATGGACAGGATAAACTTTTTGTCCAATCTGCTTTCTCAATTCCTGAATGGCGTAAGTATCGGCTTCTCCTGCATAAAAAGATTTATGAACCAATAAACCGCTTGGTTTATTAATGGCAATAAGATGT
>Ga0153980_1000298_pt1 | contig 23311 bp, 16 predicted proteins | sample TSGA064MetaG_FD_104722 | JGI IMG/M metagenome (GOLD analysis project Ga0153980, IMG submission 104722) | Attine ant fungus gardens microbial communities from Georgia, USA - TSGA064 MetaG | ecosystem: Host-associated > Fungi > Mycelium > Unclassified | place: USA: Georgia, Magnolia Springs State... | reverse complement strand
TTATGATTTATTTTATAAGACCTTCACCCGTGCTAGTTTTTCTATATTTTTATAATAGAAATAGCAACAAACTACTTAAAAATTTACCATATTATTTATTTAAATGAATATAACCTTGATAGTAGGAATATAATAATATCAAACCAAAGTGATAGATATCATGTACACTTTTAATAAAAACAATAACAATAAATATTTAATTAATTTATATTAACATTTGAATTTAGTTTAAATTAAAACTAGCTCTGTTATACAGAGCTAATTACTTTGAATACGAATAATATTTAGAACTACCTAGTACAACCGATGTTAAAACGTCCTGTACCGCTCGCACGACTCCATGAGCCGCTAAAGCCACGCCAACCATTTAAGTTACACCTTCTTAATGCATCAGCAACTAATACCATAGCTACCACTGCAAGAATAACCCAGCCAATTGCCAACATATACGAATCGGGAGTTTTTGAAATAGTTTCTTCAAATCTTCCTTTCATACGTTGCACTTTCAAGTAGCTTGATATGCAAGTGTTTGTATATATATATTAAACATTCTAATCACCCCCTTTTAATAAATCAATTAAACCTTTTACAACCATTAAGCCATCACCTGAAAAAGGCCAAAAACTTAAGATGTGAGCACCATAACTTATGGCTAATAACAATAAGAAGATACTATGTTCCAACCAATGTGCTCGAACTATAAGTATGAGGGTTGCAAGTAATATGCAAGATAATGGTCCTGCACAAGCAATGATAATCGACTTAACTCCTTTAATCTTCTCAAGTGGTCTAATAGAGAATGCAGCCTTCGTTATGACAATTCTGACTTTCTTATGTGTCGTTAGCTTTTTCATCCACCATATGTGTGCATATTCATGAATGGCTATGGAAAACAAAATGCCAAAACTATAAATAAATAAAATGGTAAAGAGATAAAAAAAATCTAAACCCTCTTCTGAAGTAGTTAATCCCACAGAAAGAATTAATATTAAAGAATGTATCATCTTAAAGCCCATTAGAACGTAGCTCAAAATCTTTAGAAATGTCACCTTTTCTAGAGCAACCACTTCGTCCATCACAGCTAAATGGACTCCTTATTGGCTTTGTGCCTACTAAAAAGTGCATTCTTTGAATAATAAACGCAAAAGAAAATGAATAACAGTACAATTGTGATTCCTATTGGTGTGAGATTATCACTTAATTCGAAACTCATTAAGAATCCGAGTTCTGGATCATCTATTGCAACATCAATATTAATAGCTCCAAAATAAGTGGAGAAAGAAGCAGCTTCCTCTGCAACAGTCCTAAAAAAATAAAGAATAAGCCCTATTAAAATGACAGCTGTTGAGACAATTGATAAAATAAAAGATTTAAAGATGAGACTTATGCTTTTCATAACGAGCTTCCTCCTTTAATTTAACGAGTCCAATCCAGCTCACAGAGATGATAAAAATACAGAAAACAAAGCGAATGAGAGTATCAGCAATTACAGAAAAGCTGAGGACTGCCGAGAAATAAAACAGGGCTGCCATCAAGATCATGGTAAGAATTGTCCCCATAAAAGGAGAAAATGGATTCTCTTTTTTTGTAGGAAATAAAACTCCAGCATAGGTCGTTACCAAAACGGTGATGAAAGTATTAAAGTAGATATTCAAATATGAAGTTACTACAAATCTTGTGTTACTTATAAAGAGATCCACGATAAAAAATAGGATGGATAGGAAAGAAATAAATAACATTTGGCTGAAGATTAAAGCAAAATAATCATACCAACAACGATAATTTAATTTATATGCAATCATCCGTATTTTATCCGTCTGTGTGTATGTATATAGTCCTAGTAAAGCCACGAGCATCACTGCGTTAAAAGGATTAATGATCCCTGCTGTCATGACGTACCTTTTTAAAAAAATAAAAAGTGCACCACTTAAAATAACGGTAATATAGTTTTCAATACGTCGTATCAGCTGTAACAAATAAATATTTATTAACTTAGTTTTTTTTAAGAAGAGTAATTTTATATTAGCATAAGACTTCTCTTCGATATAGGCCTGATTGGGCACGTATAAAATTAGGAGTAATAGGATACTTCCCATGCTTAAAAAAATAAGAAATGGAGCAATAAAATGCACCTCGTCGTTTAACCAAATAAAGAATAATGACCAATGAAATCCTTCGAAACCACTTCGTAACATATAAGTCGTGATGCTTTGTTGAATAAAAACAAATTTGACAGCGAGTATTAAATAAACAAAAATTGTTTTTAATTTAACTAAATTAACTACATCTAATCCATAAGAAACGAGTACATATCCTAGTTGTAGAAGCAGATAGAGAGTTAAACAAGTGAAAGCACTGACACTAACTAACAAGACAATGGCAAATAAACCAAATCTAAATGCGAAAGCTATGGCATAAGACACTGACAAAAGAGTGACAATAAATAAGATCATTAACAACTCAAACAGCAAAAGTGAGGTATTACGCTCTCGATTTGTTATGGGTAAGGGTATCGTCATTTGTAGAAACGCCCCTTTTTTTAAAAATAACAACTTAATGAGAATAAAAGCCCCTATTGTCCAGGTCACGACTTCCATCACGCGTGACCTAATAAGTACACTTTCCAAATTAACCTCAGGCAAGACTAGTGAGCCTTCAAATAAATCATAGTTAGCGAAAATTGTGATAGTCAACCATGCCAGTAATAAAAAAATAGCTAGCAAACGGAATTGCTTCTCTTTTAAGATCCCAACACTTAATACTTGACGAATAAAAAATAAATAATAAAGCTTTTGCAGTCTAAAAATGTTTTGCAATCTCATCTTTCATCTCCTCATAATTAATCAATTGCTTAAAGACGTCCGTTAAGCTCTGATGCTCGCGCATTAGCTCAGACATCGTACTGTTGATATGAATTTCTCCTTTATTGATTAAAATAACCCGTTCGCCAATCTCTTCTACTAATTCTAAATCGTGTGTACAAAAAATAATGGCACCACCCTTTTTTTGATACTGCTTTAATAGTAGTTTTGTAGCCTCTTTTGCTTCGACATCAATGCCATTTAACGTTTCATCAATAATTAAAAGAGGAGCTGAGATCAAAAAGCCACTCATCAATTGAATTTTTTTCTTCATTCCATGAGAATACCCTTCTATGAGTTCATGGAGTTTCAAATCAAGGGAATAGTAAGTAGCTAGACGATCCATAGCTTCTTCATTTAAAAAGCAGTCATACATCTCACACAGCATGTTAAGGTACTCAAATCCAGTTAGAAATTCAGGCAAATAATCCTCACTAGATAAATAAACCACTTTCTTTTTAACCTGAAAAAGCTCATGAGACAACCCCTCTACCTTGACCTCGCCTCCTTGAATCTTCAGTAAATCTGTTATCAACTTAATAAGCGTTGTTTTTCCACTCCCGTTGGGTCCAGCAATGGTTAAAAATTCTCCTTTTTGAAGCTCAAAGCTCAAATTTTTTATAACACAAAATTTTTTATGATAAGAATAATTTATATCTTTTACCACTAGCATTAAACGTCCCTCTCTTCACAACAACTTCCCTAATTATAAACACATGACTATGAAATATGTGTTTTTTTTGTGTCATATTTTAAGTTTAATGGAAGATTATTATACATTATTGGTATTTATATCCATAAAAAAAATATAATAAACAACTTAACTAAATAAATGTAAAATATTGTCGTATGATAAGATGATGTAGTATGTTTAATTAAGAATACATCGATGGTTAAAATTTAATCCCAAAAGAATATCGTTAAATCTTATAAGCTTTGCAATCCACTAAGCTGTCTAGTAACTTAGCCACCTTCTACATAAATCTGTTATAACAAAAGTGATAGCTATTATGTTAAGTTTTAATAAAAATCAGCACCATAAATCCTCAATTATATTAACATTTAAATTTGTCTAAATTAAAATTAGCTCTGTTATACAGATCTAGTTTTTTTAAAGACGAATAATATTTAAAAACTACCTAGTACAGCTTGTTAAAACGTCCTGTACTGTTTGCGCGACTCCATTAACCACTAAAGCCACACCAACCAAACAACCCTTAAATCATCAGCAACTAATACAATAGCTATCAACACATACGATTCAGGAGTTTTTGAAAGAGCTGCCTTAAATTTTCCTTTTATGTGTTGCATTTTTAATTACTCTAAATACGCTTAAATATAATAAATGGCTACCAAAAAAGCTACTGCGCTATTATTTATTACTCCCTTCCTTTTTCTCATAAATAACATCAGTTACAATAATTATTTCTTTATCATTTTCAACTAAACTAACTTTATAGATAAATCCATAACGTTCTACAGTAATTTTGTTAATCAACTCCATCAAAAGTTGCAACAACTTGCCCTGAGTAGGGGAAAATTTCTAGGCGCTTCTAAACCCTTGCTCTCGTTCGTTGGGTAACATTTAAAGCTAACTCTATTGAGTAAGATTGTTCTGCAATATATCAAGCCATGTTTTTCAATTCATATCTAGCCTTCTCGTTGTACATTACTATTGTCATTATTGAAATGCTCCTTTATTGTCTGCTCCATCATGTCACATACTTCATTTTTGGGGTCATATTTTAAGCTTAATGTAAACTTATTATAGCTAATCGAAATTAATTACAGATTATTATTTAAAAAATGTAAAATATTGTCGTATGATAAGATTTTGAAGTGTATTTTATTAAGGTTCAATACGTCTATGGTTAAAAAATAATCTAGAAAGGTATCCATACCAGTTTATTTTTATTTAAACTCTATAAATTTTTCAAACAAGAATAAATTAATTAGGTGACTTGGATCAAATGAACTTCGGCGAAAGGAGTAATCAATAGAAAACTCGTTTTTAGAAGGTCATCGGTAATCATAAGTCATTCATACTAATGCAATAGCAATTGAGGATACTAGAAGACTCACAACAATTTAACCCTATCAAGTCCTTGTTTTATTAAAATAATTCTTAGCAATCATTTTAATAATCCTTGACTTAAAATAAAAAAGCGCTTATAATTCATTTATCGAAACGTTTCAACAAAGCTGGGAGGAGAAAAGTTTGAAAAAAGAGAAATTGGAACAATTGCTATCAGAAATGACTCTTGAAGAAAAAATTGGCCAACTCATGCAACTTACGGGCGATTTTTACGATGGTTTGCAGAGAGAAATGACTGGGCCCTTAGCGCAGCTGGGAGTAACCGATGATATCATGAGTTTCAATGGTTCCGTTCTAGGCGTTTCAGGAGCTAAAGATGTGATTAAAGTTCAAAAATCCTACTTAGAAGCTAACCGGCACCAAATTCCGTTACTCTTTATGGCGGATATTATTCACGGTTACCAAACCATCTTTCCTATTCCCTTAGCGATCGGTTGTTCATGGGATTTGGAACTAGCAGAAAAAAGTGCAGCGGTAGCGGCTAAAGAAGCTTCAGTTGCAGGGGTTCACGTAACCTTTGCGCCCATGGTCGATCTCGTGCGGGACCCCAGATGGGGACGAGTGTTGGAATCAACAGGTGAAGACCCTTATTTAAACAGTGAATTTGCCAGAGCTTTTGTTCGTGGGTTTCAAGGACAAGATTTAACAACGGATTTAACAAAGGTCGGAGCTTGTGTTAAGCATTTTGCCGCTTACGGAGCCCCTGAAGGTGGTAGAGATTACAATACTGTAAATATGTCAGAGCGCCAGCTTCGAGAAAGTTATTTACCTGCTTATAAAGCCGCTTTGGACGAAGGTTGCCAGCTAGTCATGACTGCTTTTAATACGGTAGACGGAATACCGGCGACAGGAAATAAGTGGCTAATGAGACAGGTTTTGCGTCAAGAGTGGGGCTTTAATGGCGTTTTAATTTCTGATTGGGGTGCGGTTAAAGAGTTGATTTCTCATGGGAATGCTGAAAATGCAAAGGAGGCAGCTCTGAAAGCGATTAAAGCAGGTGTTGATATTGAAATGGTGACGCCTTGTTACATTAAGTATTTAAAAAATCTCGTGGTAGAAGGGGAAGTAATGGAGGCTCTAATTGATGAAGCTGTTTTGCGAATCTTAGCTTTAAAAGATAAATTAGGCTTATTTGAAAACCCTTATCGAGATGCAGATGTAATGAAAGAAAAAGAAGTCATTTTATGTCAAGAACACCGGAAAGCAGCTCGTGAACTTGCAGAAAACACTTGTGTTCTCTTAAAAAATGATGCTGTTTTACCTTTTAATAAAAATCAAAAAATAGCTTTGATCGGTCCTTTTGCAGATAGTAAAGATATTTTAGGTGCTTGGTCTTGGAAAGGAAATCAAGGAGACATCATTTCTTTAGCGGAAGGTCTAAAGTTTAAAGGGGTTCAGCTTTCTCTTGCCAGTGGTTGTGAAGTGGAATCCTCATCAGCTGTTGAATTGGCTGAAGCCGTAACTGTAGCCAAAAAAGCGGATGTCATTGTCTTAGCTCTTGGAGAAAGTTCCGCTATGAGTGGCGAAGCAAAATGTCGAGCAAATATTGGGTTGCCTCAAGGGCAATTAGAGTTAGTTAAAGAGTTGAAAACAATAGGAAAACCAATGGTTGTTGTCCTATTTAATGGGCGACCGTTAGATCTTCACGGAGTTATAGATCAAGTCGATAGTGTTTTAGAAAGTTGGTTCCCAGGAACAGAAGGAGGAAACGCCCTTGCCAACTTATTGTTAGGTGAGGTAAATCCTTCAGGGAAACTCACCATGTCGTTCCCTTACGCGGTTGGTCAAATTCCCGTGTACTATAATCACTTTAGTACAGGCCGTCCTATCATCACAGCAACTGATGAATACACTTCAAAATATATAGATATTCCTAATGAACCTTTATTACCCTTTGGGTATGGCCTTAGCTATACTACATTTGCATATGAAGACTTACAGTTGTCAGCGTCAAAAATTACAGTCCAGGATTCTTTGAAGATCACAGTAAAAGTCAGCAATACGGGTCTAGTAGCTGGAGCAGAAATAGTGCAATTATACCTTCGTGATGTCAACGCAGAAGTGGTGCGCCCGTTAAAAGAATTAAAAGATTTTCAGAAAGTTTTGCTAAAACCAGGTGTAACGAAAGAGATAACTTTTACAGTAACAGAAGACCAGTTGCGATATTATCATACAGATTTAACCTACACCAGTGATGCCGGCTTATTTGAAGTTTTTGTTGGCACGAATAGCAATGACTTTTTAAAAGATACCTTTAAACTTGTTAAATAAGGAGCTTAACCATGGATAATATGAAAAATAAATATGAAATAAAATTAGACCAAACAGCCTTTACCTTTTTGAATAGTGGCGATTTATTTGAAGTTACCCACGGAAACACAATGATTAATCAAATGCGGACTAATCCTATTGATGGCTCGTTAAATAACTTATTTTTACGAATTCATACCCAAGACAAAATTAAAGCCTATCCTATGTTGGGGGTTAAATCAACTAGTCGAGTGGCATTTGGCAATAATCAAGTTGTCTGGAAAGGTGAGGTTGAGGAAGCGAAATATCAAGTTATCTTTACCTTAACCGAGCGATCAATTTGGTTTTGGGACGTCACAGTTGTTGCCAGTGGTGTAGAAGTAGATGTGATTTACGGTCAAGATTTAGGCTTGGCTCATCGTGGAATGGTCCAAGCCAATGAAGCTTACGCTTGCCAATATATTGATTATAAAGTGTTTCAACACAAGATGAGAGGCTATGGAGTCTGTGCTCGTCAAAACCAACCTCAGGATGGGAAGTTTCCTTACCTGCAACTAGGCTCCTTAACCGATGCCAAAGGTTTTTCCACAGATGGCTACCAATTTTTTGGCCTTTCTTATAAAGTGACAGATGTACCAGAAATTTTATTAAAGGAAACATTAGCTAATGAAGTTTATCAATATGAGTTTGGGTATGTGGCATTACAGTCAAAAAAAGTAACGGTACAGAATACAGCTCAATTTGTCTTTTATGGCATCGCTAAAGCAAACCACCCAGCAGTTGTCGAAACATTAGAGTATGAAAAGGAGCTGATCGAGGCTTGGACTGGGGTTAAAGAACCTGCAGCCTTCGTAGCCGTTCCTAAAGATTTTAATCATCACCAACGAGGAAAGCCTTTAGAAGTCCTTTCCATGACGCCGGCAGAGATCGAGATCTATTTCCCTGTTCGGTGCCAAGAAGAAAAAGTAGGGGAGCAATTACTGTCATTTTTCACGGAAACAAACGAACATGTAGTTTTAAAAGAGAAGGAGTTAATCGTTGAGCGGCCCCATGGGCACATTATTCTAAGTGGAAAGCACTTGACAATAAATGAGGAAATCATCACTTCAACTTCATATATGTATGGTCTGTTTAATGCTCAAGTCGCAATTGGCAATACGACTATGAATAAATTCCTAACAAATTCTCGCAATAGTCTTAATGTGATGAAAACATCAGGTCAGCGAATTTATGTGGAGATAGATGGAAGGTATCGATTACTAACCATGCCGTCTCTGTATGAAATAGGCTTTAATTACTGTCGCTGGTACTATAAAACAACAAATGAGTTATTTATAGTGACTAATTATACCGCGACCGATGCCAGTGATATTTATTTAAATGTTCAAGCAAAGAGCGATAAAGCCTATCGTTACCTAGTGACTAATCAAGTCATTATGAATGAAAAGGAATATGAGGTTCCCTTCACAATGGAACAAGACGGTCAAACACTGTCATTTTTTGTGGATCAAAACAGTTTTGTGGCTAACTATTATCCAAATTTGTGTTACCATCTCCACGTAGATGGTGCCCACATGACAGTCACATCTGAGCATGAGCTAGTCAATCTTAACATAGCAAAAACCTCAGAGTTTACCCTGACCATTCAAGGTCAAATACAGGGAGGAGCCTTTGTTAAATCCCAGCGTTCATTTGCCAATGAGGTTGTTAAATATCGTGAGTTTTTTCGTGAAGTGATGAATGACTTTAACTTATCCTTATCTGGTTCCACGTCAGAGGAACTGGAAAAGCTTAATCTTGTAGCTTGGTGGTACACTCATAATATGTTTGTTCACTACCTAGTCCCTCACGGTCTTGAACAATACGGCGGTGCGGCTTGGGGAACTCGGGATGTTTGTCAAGGACCTGTGGAATACTTTATGGCAATGGGTAAATATAAGGTCGTTCGTCACATTTTATTAACAGTTTTTTCTCACCAATTTGTCCAAGGCGGAAATTGGCCTCAATGGTTTATGTTCGATCGCTATATAAATATCCAAGCAGAAGAAAGTCACGGAGATGTGATTGTTTGGCCGTTGAAAGTTATAGGCGATTATTTAAAGGTTACAAATGATCACCGTATTTTAGCAGAGCAGATTCCTTATATGGATCGGGACTCATTTAATTTTACTAAAGAGACCGCTAGCCTCCTGGATCATATCAAAAGAGCAGTTAGCTATATTAAAGATCACTTTTTACACGATACTTATTTATCCTGTTATGGAGATGGGGATTGGGATGATACGCTCCAGCCTCACGATCAAAAATTAAAAACGCATATGGCTAGTAGTTGGACCGTTGCTTTAACCTATCAAACACTTAAACAATTAAGTAATGTTCTAAAAGAAGTAAATCAAAGGATCAGCGAAGAAGTTGCAGCTTTAGTCACTGGAATTGAGCAAGATTTTAAGCGCTATTTGTTGAAAACTGAAATTATTCCTGGCTTTTTATATTTAGAAGATCCCGAGCAACCTCAATTTATGATTCACCCAACTGCCGAACTGACAGGAATTAAGTATCGCTTATTGCCTATGCAAAGAAGTATAATTGCCGAATTATTTACAGAGGAGCAAGCACAAACCCATTATGACATTATAAAAGAGCATTTACAAAATCCAGACGGTGTACGACTAATGAACAAACCGGCAACATACGTAGGGGGAGTGAGTACTAAGTTTAAGCGAGCAGAACAAGCGGCTAACTTTGGTCGAGAAGTAGGATTACAGTATGTTCACGCCCATATTCGATTTATTGAAGCTATGGCTAAGCTAGGTCAAGCAGAGGAAGTCTGGCAGGGATTGTTTGTGATTAACCCTATAAATATTCAAACCAGTGTGAAAAATGGGTTGCGACGTCAAAGCAATGCTTATTTCAGTAGTTCTGATGGAAAATTTAATGATCGCTATGAAGCGGAAGCTAAGTTTATTCAGTTGCGTCAAGGTGAGGTTCCAGTTAAAGGGGGATGGCGCATATATTCAAGTGGACCCGGAATTTATTTGAACCAGTTAATTTCCAATTGTTTAGGAATTCGTCAAGTGGAAGGGAACTTAGTTATTGACCCCGTCCTACCCGTGTCACTAACTGGGTTAGAATTTCGATTTGCTTTTGCTGGTTTTCCCGCTACGTTTTGCTATCATTTAACAAGTGGTCAGCGAAAAGTTGTCGTGAATGGTCTAGATATCATGACAGAGCCTGTTTTCAATCGTTACCGCAAAGGCGGATTTATGATTAGAAGAGATAAAGTAATCGGTTATTTAAAGGAAGAAAAAAATATGATTGAAGTTTATCTTTAGCTAGGTATTAAAATTTGGGAAGGAGGTGCTATCTTGGTCGAAATCAAAAATAAACAAATTCTAATTGATGGCAAGCCTGTTATAATTATGTGTGGTGAAGTTCATTATTACCGTTTAGATATTCGTGACTGGCAAGATCGAATTGACAAGTTGAAACAAGCCGGCTGCAATGGTGTGGCCTCTTACATTCCTTGGATTTGTCATGAACCGGTAGAAGGTCAATTCGACTTAGTAGGAAGAACTCGCCCAGAGTTAAATATCGGTGCTTTTATTGATTTATGCCACCAGAATGGGCTCTACTTCTTGGTTCGCCCAGGCCCGTTTATTATGGCGGAAATGAAGAATGAGGGAATTCCTTATTGGGTCTATAACAAGTATCCGGAACTGGTACCAATCGGTTGGGATGGTGCGCCTGCCACCACAGGAACTCTTGATTACTTGGCGCCTAACTTCTTAAAAGAAACGCGCAAGTGGTATCGTGAGGTAATGAATATCATTCAACCTTGCTTGCAACCTAATGGCGGTAATATTACTGGGTTGAAACTTGATAATGAGATAGGCATGTTATCGTGGGTTGCCAATATGCCAGACTTAACTGATCACGTTCTAATTGATTTTAGCACTTGGCTCCAACAAAGATATGATAAGGAAGCTTTAGCTGTTCGTTATTCATTTCCCCTAGATAAATTTGACAATTTTCGTTCGCCTAAAGAGGCTTATGCCAGGGAGTTTTACTTGGATTTAGGGTACTACATGAGAAATCGCTTTGCTAAATATGTGCAGAGATTGCGGCAGTATGCTGAAGAGTTTGGTGTGGAAAATATCCTTTTTGTGATTAACATTCACGGAACTAGTGCTGGACGAGGGTTTACATTTCCGGTAGGCATCAGTCAACTGTACGAAGCTTATACCCAAGCTCCCGGGTACATCTCAGGGTCAGATATTTATCTAGGTGATTTAAATATGGATAGCTTTCAAGACCTGTACCTCATGAATGCTTTTATGGATGCTGTTCACCATGAAGATCAGCCCTTGACTTCCATTGAATTTAATTGTGGCGATGGCAATTTTGGCGAAACTTATGGAGGCCGGCTAGATGTTTCAGCAGCTGATTTAAAAGCGAAAATGTGTGTGGCTCAAGGCAATCGTCTGATTAACTATTATTTAATGGCTGGTGGTCAGAACTATTTGCTGCCACAAAAGCAGCATGACGGAAACGATAGGATTGCTTTTACTGGCGAGCATCACGGGTTTGCGGCTCCTATTAATCCCGAAGGAGCCCTAAATTACACGTTTCCCCGGATGGCAAGAAGTATTAAAGAGATAATGGCTGTACGATCATGAATGAAGAGCGAGATCCGGTGGCCTTTGCCTTTGTCCCCGATTATTATATGACCGAGTATCACTATCCAAAAAGCTAAAGAGTGTTGGAAATAAAGCAAAATATTGAAGCTAATCGAGCTCATGGCGCTTGGGAAATCATGGGGCGAGCCATGTTGCTAACTAATTATCGGTTTGGTGCCGTTGATATTCAAAATAAAGCCATTGACTTTGCCAAGACTCCCGTCGTGGTTTTACCTTCTGCTAAATATTTACAACAATCCGTTCAAGAAAAACTAGTAGACTATGTAAAAAAAGGTGGGTCTCTGCTTGTCTACGGAGAGCTCCCCCTTTATGATCTAGAAGGGAAATCATGTTCTATTCTAGTTGATAGCCTCGGTGTGACTTATAAACATAACAGACAATCAAGCTCTCATTACCATTTATCTGTATGTGCTCATGGTTGGGCAGCATCGCGTCCAGAAGTTCGCACAGATCACGCTCAAACCTTTGCTCTTTTAGCGGGGCAGGCGCTCTTTCGGGTTTACGGTACCGATGAAGTTTGCGGTTTTGAAGTCAACATAGGTAAAGGGAAAGTCATTGCATTTACCATGAACTATCGCTGTGATCTTGCTTTATTTCAAACGGCTCTAGAGCGCTTAGGTGCAGCGCCTCAACTTAGTCATGATTATTCCCATCACGGTATTTTTATGACTTCGACCCGCAATGTAAATAAAGAGCGCTTTATTCACTTAATCAACTTAGATGGCTTTGACAAACAATTTCACGTAATGGATCGAGGAGTTCCTTTATTTGAGGGGAAGTTGTTGACGTTAACTAGCAGGGAAGGACTGATGTTACCTCTAAACTTACAGTTAGAGAGAATGGTTATTAAGTATGCTACTGCAGAGATTCACGGGATTCATAGAAATAGGATTGAGTTTCGTTTAACTCAGGCAGAAGATGTGATAAAAATTGAAACTCAGCGAGCTGTTTTACCGAGTGCTGACTTCTCAGTGCAAAGACAGGGAAATCAAGTACTAATCACTTCTAAAAAGCATAGTAAGGTTGATGATTATTTGGAGGTTCGATTTCAATGAGTCGATTTATTACATTACCAAGTGAGTTTTGTCAAAGTTAGATGAATTCCTAACAAGAGGATCTAAATCTATCCACAATTCAAAGTTCCTCTTACTAATTGATATTGAGAAAATGATGATTTTGACAGATGCTTATTAAACAAATTTGATACGATTGAAATTAAGCGTGTATATGTCACTATTAAATAGAAGAAAAATCCCTCAACTCTGATGTGGATTGTTGCTTAAACAGCGAAAGCTTTGCTTTGTTAGAAGTGAAGAGTAAAAGTTGTGGTTCTTGAACTCGATATGAATTGCTTAATTAAGAAATAAAAGCTATTAATGTAAACTAGACCCGTAAACAACAAGTACAAAGCAAACTCTTATTCAGTGAAATCTAGTAAGCGATATCTAAATTAAACAGAAAAGAAAAAAATAGTTGAAAGCGGTACTTATAGGAGTTATACTATAAAGAGAAACGTTTCGAATAATGTATTACTAATAGATTAGTATATCAATATTTCTAAATTTTTATGTTTCACTAAGGCCTAAAATTTAAGATTATAAAGGAGGAACTATGAGTGAAAAACAGGGTAAAGATGGGATTAGCCTTTGGTCTTATCATCGTTTTGAACGCTTGTCAAGGTAATGATACGAACGATGTGAATAAGGATGCGACGGTGCTCAGGTATGCCAATTGGAATCTTGGAACCGAAGAAGAGAATAACTTGGAGCGACAGATGATTCAAGCCTATGAAGCAGCTAACCCGGACGTAAAGATAGAAATTGATGAGAGCATAACAGGGGATTGGATGGAGGCATTGGCAACGGCTGCTAGTGCAGGTAACTTACCTGATGTCTTTATGTTAAGCGATACGGTTACCAGCTATGCTAACCAGTGGTTATTAGATCTGTCAGACCTGGCAATGGCTGATGAAGAATTTAATCACTTACCTCTAGCTGTGCAAAACGCTACTAAGCTCAACGGTAGCGTTTATGCCATTCCTTTTGCACAATTTATGATGGGATATTACATTAATAAAGATCTTTTTAATCAGTTAAACTTATCTGCGCCTGTTTACGGATTAAATGTTGAGGAATTAGTAACGGCTATTAGAGATACCACGGATTTAAATCAACCGTTTGTTGGAGTCAATTCTATTGATCAGTTTATCGATTGGTATCCTGGAGTCGTCAATTCTAACTTAGGTTGGTTTACTTTTACAGATGGTCGTTATCATTTAGATTCAGAAGAAATGCTTCAAGGGATGCGACTAGCGAGCGAGCTAGGGCGAAACGATTATACCTATGTGGGATTAACTGATGAGCAACAAAAATTATTTACGGGAGAAAACGATGCTGATGCTTTTAGAGCCGGACAAATGGCAATGTTTTACAACGGGAGTTGGATGAATAATGATTTCGCTCAAAATGCTGATTTTCAATGGGATTTTATTGGAATCCCAGGTGAAAGATCAGCTTTAACCCTAGACCAAGTGGGCATTGCAAAGACAGCGGAGCACCCAGAAATAGCCTATGATTTTGCCAAGTGGATGTCATATGGAAAAGAGGGGTATCTTGAGCGATTAGAAATTGTAGTGAATCAAGGAGTTGAAATAAATGCCTTACCTGTTACCAGCGATGTGGACCTTTTAAATCGCTATTGGGAAATTGTCGATGTTCCTGGAATTAGAGAAGCTTATGAAAATTTAGATAACGCCATGATCGATGGCAATAAAATAGTTCCTGGCTATATAGCCTCTCGCTGGGAAGGGAACACAGGTGTGCAAGTTGAAGACATAGACAATGCAAATATTGGGGATATATTTTGGCACAGCGTTTATGGCACCATTAACTATCAAGACTATGGGTCGCAAGTCAATGTTTTAGCGCAACAATATTACGATGAAGCCGTCTCTGCCATGGCACCGTGATGAAAAACGTCAAACTAATGGTACCTGTACAACGGCTTGAAACCAAAGATTGTTGTTTGATTGGAGGGTTAATGACATTGAGATGGAACCGAAAAAAATTACTAATCTTACTTATTGGAGTCAGTGCCGTAGGCACTAGAGCAGTTTATGCTACCACACAGGAAACAAAACAGAATACGATTGAGCCTAGATATCAGCAATTTCTTGAAACTTGGCAAGAGACCTTAGAAGATAGCCGAGATTACTACCAGACCCTTACTCCGGCTGATTTTATCGAAATAGAAGATGTTGATGCATCTGTTGTCCATTTAAAAGAGGGGGCGTCCATTACCCTTGAAGTCAGAGTACCTAGTGAAGGACTTTACCACATTGGATTTGATTATTATCCACAAGGCATAATGAATCCTGAACTTTCCATATTGATAAATGATTCGTTTCCCTTTTTTGAAAGCCGCCGAGTGGTAGCACCCATTTTCTGGAAAGACGAATCAAAAGATTTTGCCACCAATCACTTAGGTCATGAATTAGTTCCTCGGCAAATTCCTTTAGAAAGTTGGAATTTTGTCTGGGCTGAAGATTCTAGTTACTTGCAACCAGAGCCCTTGCGCTTTCATTTACAGGAAGGGATTAATAGCATTACTATTAGGAATTTAGGGGGTGAGATGCTATTGGGCAATATTGTAATTCAAGCACCCGTTGACTTGATGACCTATGACCAATACAGCAATCACTACCAAGATGAGTCGATACAAGAAACAATGATCATCTATGAGGCAGAGCACCCGTTTAAAAAGAATAGTTCTTCTGTTCGACAAATGGCAGTTCAGAGCCCTGATGTTTTCCCTTATGATAGCAATGCTTTGTTATTAAATACCTTTGGCGGTGAGTCTTGGTTTAATAGTGGTGAGAGTGTGACTTGGAAATTGCAAATTGAAGCAGCAGGGCTGTATGCCATATCGTTAAAAGTATTACAAGACATGACGGGTAAAGCTGTGTTTCGAACAGTTTTAATTAATGGTGAAGTGCCGTTTTTAGAAATGTTGCATTACTCATTTGCTCCATCGAAAAACTGGTATCATGAAACATTAGCTAACGAAAGGGAAGAACCCTACTATTTTTACTTTGATGAAGGCGTTCATGAACTCACTCTAGTTGCAGATGCCTCAGCCTTGTTACCAACAGTCATTAGCTTAAGTCAGATTAGAGGAGAAATCAATGAACTAAACCTAGCCATTAAACAATTAACAGGAAATCAAATAGATCGAAACCGGGATTGGGAGTTAACAGAATTTATACCGGGTATCAAGTATCAGTTGGATCATTGGATCCACCTATTAACAGAGAGTAAAACGGTTATGGAAGAATTATACGGCAGTGAGGTAGCATCTCGTGAAGTAGTGAATTTAAACTTAGCCATCAATCGCTTAAAACGGTTGACAGCCAAACCTAATGAAATCCCCAATCGCTTAAACGAATTAGCAGAAGGGGCTAATTCTGTCACCCAACTAATAGCTGATGCCGAGGGATTAGTGCAAATTCAACCCTTATTATTGGATCGAATTTACGTTCATGGACAAGAGCTTATAACAGAGCCAACTGTCGGTTTTATTGGCCGCATAACTAGTGGAATTAAACAGTTTATAGCCTCTTTTACAAGACCCACACTAGATCCATCAACTGTAGCCGAGCAAACATTAGATATTTGGGTTAGCCGTTCCCAGCAACATGTAGAACTCCTCCAAGATCTAGCAGATCGGACTTTTACTCTGGAAACGGGTATTCAAGTACAACTGTCGGTGATGCCCAATGAATCGAAGCTAATTTTAGCTAATGCGGGAAACCAGCAACCTGATGTAGCCTTAGGTGTAAGCGTTGGGAGTCCTTATGAACTAGCTATCAGAGGTGCCGCTCTAGATTTAAGTCAATTCTCTGATTTTATAACTTACATTGAAAAATTTTCACCAGGGGCCTTTATGCCCATGATGGTAGATAACAAAGTTTATGCTATACCGGAAACCCAAGACTTTTATGTTTTATTTTATCGGAAAGATTTATTTGAGCGGTTAAAGATGCCTATTCCTGATACTTGGTCCGATGTGATAGAGATTCTCCCAGAATTACAGCGTCACGGTTTAGATTTTTTTATCCCGTTATCAGGGAGTGCTGCTAATAAGCCGTTTATGTTTACCGCTCCTTTTATCTATCAATTTGGTAGTGACTTTTATATCGAAGATGGAACCCAAACTGCCATTGATTCAGAGGCTGCATTAGAAGCCATAGGGTTTATGTCAGATCTCTACACCTTGTATAGCTTGCCGTTACAAGTCGGTAGTTTTTATCATTCATTTCGTTATGGACAAATCCCCATTGGAATTGGCAATTTTGAAACTTACATCCAACTCACAGTTGCGGCACCAGAGCTTGCTGGATCTTGGGATATAGCGTTACATCCTGGAGTTCAACAAGACGATGGAACTGTCCAGCGATGGGCAACAGGTTCTGCACAACAAGCTATGATTTTTTCTGGAAGTGAAAAACAAGAAGAGGCTTGGGAATTTTTAAAGTGGTGGATGGACACTGAGACTCAAGTTCAATATGCCACTACCTTACGAACTCTCTACGGCACTGAATATTTGTGGAACTCAGCAAATTTAGAAGCCTTTAAACAGTTGCCTTTGCCACCTCAGCACAAAGACGTTATTTTACAGCAATGGGACTATTTAATGGAAGTTCCTAAAACGCCAGGTGCTTATATTATTGAACGTGAAGTGAGCAATGTGTGGAATAAAGTGGTGTTTGAAGGTGCCAATTTGCGCTCAACCATTGATGATAGTGTGGTAATTATTAATCGGGAAATAAGAAGGAAATTAGAAGAATTTGGCTATATGGAAGATGGGCAAGTGGTTAAGCCCTATATTTTGCCTAGGTTAAGGACCGTTTTGGAGTGGATAAATGATGAAACCGAGTCATAAAAAAGTGGATTACCAAACAGGCCTATTTTTAGGTCCGTACTATTTATTATTTTTAATCTTTATTGTCATACCCGTAATCATTGCTGTTGGCTTATCCTTTACTTACTTTAATGCCATTGAATTTCCTCGTTTTATTGGTTTAAAAAATTACGTCAACTTGTTGACACAAGATGCTGTTTTTATGCAGTACGTGGTACCAAACACCTTAAAATTTGCTATTATTGTAGGACCAGGCGGCTATCTATTATCCTTTTTCATGGCTTGGCTATTAGCTCAAATCCCTCATAAACCGAGAACTCTTTTAGCTTTAATCCTATATTCACCATCCATGACAGCAGGAGTTGCTATGTCAGTGTTGTGGACCGTTATTTTTAGTGGTGATGAAGCTGGGTATCTGAATAACTTGCTGCTCCAGTTAAGCGTGGTGACCGAACCCATTCAGTTTCTACAATCACCTGAACACTTGATGAACATTATGATTCTGGTTACCTTATGGAGCAGTATGGGGGTGGGGTTTTTAGCTATGCTATCAGGAATCTTGAACATTAACAGTGAAATATATGAAGCTGCTTATATTGATGGTATTAAAAATCGCTTACAAGAAATCATATACGTTACTGTACCTTCTATGCGTCCGCAAATGCTTTTTGGAGCGGTAATGGCCATCGTGAGCACTTTTCAAGCAGGAGCTATAGGGGTGCAGTTGTCAGGGGCAAACCCAACGCCACAATATGCTGGTCAACTCATGGTTAATCATATTGAAGACTACGGCTTTATCCGTTATGAAATGGGGTATGCAGCTTGTATCTCAGTCTTTTTATTAGGGATTGTCTATTTATTTTCAAAGGTAGTGAACAACCTATTTGCGGATAAAGATTAGGAGTGTGAATTATGTCATCTTTTCAAGGGACTAAAATTAATCCAAAAAAGTTTCATCGAAGTCAACTTAAGTTTTACGCCATCTTAATCCCGATGGCCATCTTTATGGGATTGCCTATTGTCTACATTGCTAACCATGCCTTTAAGCCTTTAAATGAATTGTTTGCCTATCCGCCGCGCTTTTTTGTGGAAAGACCGACGCTATTAAACTTTCAAAACTTGTTTGCTAGTGTTAATGTTGGGGGAACTCCCATGTCCAGATATTTATTTAACAGCTTGGTTGTGAGTGCGACAGTTGTGTTTTTAACGGTCATTATTAGTACTATGGCTGGGTACGCCTTATCAAAAAAACCATTTAAATTTAAGCAAGTGATGTTTGAAGTCAATACATTGGCCTTAATGTTTGTTCCCATTGCTGTGACCATTCCTCGGTATTTAGTGATCCAAAACTTGCAATTGCTCAACACCTTTTGGGTTCATATTTTACCAGCGCTTGCTTTACCTGTGGGGTTATTTTTAGTCAAGCAATTTATTGATCAACTGCCAAATGAATTAGTAGAAGCAGCTGTAATGGATGGAGCTAGTGACTGGCAAATTTATAAAAAGATTATTTTACCTCTCATTAAGCCAGCCATTGCTACCATTTCTATTTTAGCTTTTCAATCAACGTGGAATAATGTAGAAATCTCTGATGTTTATATTAACAACGAGGATTTAAAAACCTTCGCGTTTTATATGACTACTTTAACCTCCACAACGGGAAATACCATAGCTGGAACCGGGATGTCAGCAGCTGCATCTTTATTAATGTTTATCCCTAATTTAGTAATCTTTATTTTTATGCAAAAGCAAGTTATGGATACTATGGCACATTCAGGTATTAAGTAATGAAGGGGGTGAAAATAAAAATGAAAAAAACATTTTGGTTAAGCCTAATTGGGGGACTATTTTGGCTTAATTTGATCCCGTTTTCAATAGTGGCACAGTCCCCTTATAAAACTTACACCTTATCAACAGAGAAGGACTTAATTGAAACTCAAACAGCTTATGAAGCTATAGGAGTAATAGCTGACTCACAGTTTAATCAGCCTGTTGACCTTTTTATTGATGAAAATAATCTTATTTATATAGCTGATTCTGAAAGTCAGGCGATATTTATCTTAAATCAACAAAAAGAGGTGATTAAAACCATTGGAGAAGGCGAGTTAACAAGGCCTACAGGAGTGGTTGTTCACAGTGATGGAACCATTTATGTAGCCGATGAAAATCGAGTGGTTGCTTTTTTACCCACAGGAGAGTTAATAAGAGCCTATACAAGACCTGATTCTCCTTTATTTGGCCAAAACCAAGGGTTTAATCCAATCAAAATAGAGGTTGATGAACGAGGGCATTTATATGTAATTGGAGAGGGAGCTACCAATGGGATTATTCAATTAAATCAAGAAGGAGAGTTTTTAGGTTACTTTGGTTCCAATCAGACGACCTTAAATTTTTTTCAAGCCTTTAGAAATTTTATGATGGCAAATAGCAACCTAACAAAAGGATTTTTAAACACACCTGTCCCCCCTACCAACATCACTATGGATCAACGAGGCATTGTTTATACCGTGACATCAACATTAGAAAACGAGTCGGTCAAAAAGCTTAATGTAGCAGGTGCTAATATACTGCCCCATCAAGACATGGCTCCTAGCCGAGGGATCGATCTAACCGTTGGTGAGCTAGGAAATTTATATGTGTTAAGTGCAGATGGCTATATTTATGAATATGATAGTAGCGGCAACTTATTATTTAGGTTTGGGAGCACCGATGCCAATGCCCAGCGCTCAGGGATTTTTCGCCAGCCTGCTAGCATTGAAATAGGTCCTGATGGAACGCTTTATATTGCAGATGCTGAAAGTGGTGTCATCCAAATGTTTGCACCAACAGAATTCACGCGACAAGTTCATCTAGGCTTAGGATATTTTGAAGAAGGATTATATGTCCAAAGCCACCAGTACTGGCGTGATGTGTCCAAGGCCAATACCACCTTTGCTTTGGCTCATCTGGCCATGGGGCACGCTCATTTTAAACAAATGGAGTATGAACAAGCTCTAAATAGCTTCTACTTAGCCAATGATCCAGTAGGTTATTCACAAGCTTTTTGGGAAATTCGTCACCAGTGGTTACAAAAAAACACCGCCACGTTCCTAGTGGCTTTAGTTTCTTTAGTTGTGATGTGGAAGTTGATTAAAGCGACTCATAAAAAATGGAGTTACTTAAACGGGGTACATAAAACAATGGAAAAAGTTCAGCAAACTAAAATCATAAGAGAACTTTGGGTGATAAGAAAAGTGTTTATTCACCCCATTGATACATTTTATGACTTAAAAAGAATACAAACCGTGTCTATAAGATCCGCCACTTTATTATATTTTTTGTTTTTTGTTACTTTTTTTATAGCGTTGTCTGAGCCAGGCTTTATTTTTACCATGCCAATGGTCAAACAAACTGGTTTATTGCTGTTAATGGGATTACTTCTAGGCGGATTAGGATTATTCATAACCATTAGCTATTTGATGAGTACCATTAATGAAGGTGAAGGTAGTTTAAAAGAGGTTTATATAGGAATCGCTTACTCTTTGACACCCTTTACCTTATTCGCGATTCCAATTACAGTAATTTCAAGAGTTTTAACTTATAACGAAGCCTTTTTATATCACTTTTCTATGCAAGCTATCATGTTTTGGTCCTTGCTTTTGATGTTTATCATGCTGAAAGAAATCCATGATTTTTCTATTTTGGAAACCATAAAGAATGTTTTGCTAACGTTATTAGGCAGTGTGGTCACGGTAGTTGTTAGCTTTATTTTATATATATTGTTAGATCAAGTCGGTGATTTTATTTATTCTGTTATGCAGGAGGTGTTTATTCGTGTTTAGAACCACTTTGTTTATTAGTTACCTAATAATGACATCATTGTATATTGCCCAGGAAAATCCGGCACAATTTGAATCCAATTTATTTACCCAGCCTGAGGTTGAACAAAGGGAGGTAGGGCTACAGAATCAATCCTTAGAAGGGTTTGAGAAAGTTGGTGAAAATCCTTATTTACAATTATACGTAGCACCATATTCATTGGCTATTAAAATCCTTAATAAAAATACCGGCTATGTCTGGACCTCTACCTTGGATCACCTGGCTGACCACCAATTAAATGAAATCTGGCAGCTATTTGTTGAATCAGCTCTTACCATTGACTATGTCAATAGCCAAGGCCAAACAGAGCGAGAAAGCCTCTCAACCCAGCCAGGATTTATAGAGCTGTCACTGATGGATAATGGATTTCAGGCTAATCTCACCTTTCCTCAATCTCAAATTAATATTCAATTAGCTGTCAGCTTAGATGACAAAGGAATAACAGTGACGATTCCTAGGGCTGAAATAGTGGAAACCGCAGATAATCAGCTAGTTGCCGTTCATGTTTATCCGTTTTTGGGAGCTACAAAAAAAACAGAAGTTTCGGGTTATATGTTTATTCCTGACGGATCAGGTGCATTAATTAGATATGATGCCCAAGCGGTGACAATGGATTCTCCCTATCGAGCTCCTATCTATGGGCCTGATATCGGAATCACAAGTGAAAGGCCTTCAAGCGATAGCAATAGCCCATACATAGCTAGCATTCCTGTTTATGGAATGGTTCATGGAGTGGGAGAGAATGCTTTGTTAACCATTATTGAATCAGGAGATTATGAGGCTGAAATTGTCGCTTATAGTGCTGGGTTACAGACGGAGTTCAATTTTATCTATTCAGAGTTTACGTATCGTCATCATTATCGACAACCGACGACTCAAAATGAAACTAGAGGGCGATTGATTGAAAAATATCAAGAAGAAAAAAATGTCTTTGATATCGTGTTACGCTATGAAGTTTTAGACCATGAAGAAGCTAATTACGTTGGAATGGCTCACAGGTACCAAAGCTATTTAAAGGATAGGGGCGTTCTACAACAAGCTATTGCATCCCATGCCCTTATGCGTTTAGAGTTTCTTGGAGGGGAGAGACGACCAGGATTACTATGGGACACCGTGGTTAAAATGACACCCATTACTAAACTAGAGAATTATGTCAAAAAGCTCCAAAACCAAGGTGTCGAAGAAATGTTCATGGTCTATAAAGGCTGGCACAAAGGCGGCTTGACTGGCTCGTTGCCTCGTCGCTTTCCTTTTGAAAGAAGATTAGGGAGCCGAGTAGAGGTTAATGAGACCATTGAAGCTTTAGAGGAGCGTAATGTTTTCCTCTATTTCCATACGGATTATACCAAAACTTTTACGGGATCCACTCAGTTATTTGGAGGCTTTACTAGAGCTAGCCAAATTAACACAAGAGTCATTACTAATCCAAATGACGAAGTTCAATATCACTACTTACTTCCTAGTCAAGCTATAGCCGCTGCTAAAGATGATAGGGTGAACTATGAAAAATACGGAATCAAAAATCTCGCTCTTGATCAGACCGCTTCGATGCTCTACTCCGTCTTTAATCAGGGGCAGGTTGCATCCAGACAGGAAAATCGCAATTATTTAACTGAACTGCTAGCTATTCT
>Ga0153980_1000294_pt1 | contig 23394 bp, 20 predicted proteins | sample TSGA064MetaG_FD_104722 | JGI IMG/M metagenome (GOLD analysis project Ga0153980, IMG submission 104722) | Attine ant fungus gardens microbial communities from Georgia, USA - TSGA064 MetaG | ecosystem: Host-associated > Fungi > Mycelium > Unclassified | place: USA: Georgia, Magnolia Springs State... | reverse complement strand
TATACGTTTCGTGCAGTCCGTTGTTCCCGGAAAAGTAATTTTCGAAGCAAACCATCTGGGGAAAGCATATGGAAAAAAACAGATTTTTGACGAAGTGGATTTTATTGTTCAGAGAGGAGACAGAATTGCTCTTCTTGGTCAAAACGGACAAGGGAAAACAACCCTGGCTAAAATTCTTGCCGGAGATATCAAAGACTATTCTGGAACCTGGAATTTAGGACATAATGTAAATATTGGTTACTTTGCACAGAATCAGGAAGAAGTGTTAACACCTAATAAAACAGTGTTAGAAGAAGCTGAGGATTCTGCAACCGAAGAAACCCGTCCAAGAGTAAGAGATTTATTAGGATCGTTCTTATTTCAGGGAGAGGCAGTGAATAAAAAGACAAAAGTGCTTTCCGGAGGGGAAAGAAACCGTCTGGCGCTTTGTAAATTGTTGCTGCGTCCTTTCAACACGTTGATTATGGATGAGCCTACCAATCACCTGGATATTCAGTCTAAGGAAATTATTAAGCTGGCATTACAGAAATTTGAAGGAACTTTAATTGTAATCTCTCACGACAGAGAATTCCTTCAGGGACTTTGTGATAAGATCTACGAATTCCGTGATGGAAAAATGAAAGAATTCCTGGGAAGTGTAAACGAATACCTGGAGTTCAGACAGAAAGAATCCATCAGAGAAATCTCCGCTGAAAAAGCGAAACTTCACAATGAAGACGAAAAAGAAGAAGTAAGGGTTAAAGCTGAAGCAAAAGCAGAGGTAAAACCCGTACCAGCCAGTCAGCAGTCTGCAATACTGAGTAAAGAGCAAAAGAATATCCAGAATAAACTGAAAAAAGTAGAAGATAAAATTTCTGAGCTTGAAACAGCCATAGAAGGAATGGAAGCTACTTTCACGAAAGAAAATCCTTCTGAAGAAACGCTGGCTAAATATAATGCGGCCAAAGAAGAACTGGAGCTTGCTCTTCAGGAGTGGGAATATTTAGGGTCTCAGCTGGATTAATAAAAATCAATGATATCAATACTTTGGTTTCGTTCAGCATGACAAGGATGTAAGTACTTAATAAAGTATAGGCATACCATGTGATGCTGAACAAAGCAGAGGTGTTTGTAACAAAGTACCAATCGCTTCGACGTATTGTGAGTAAGTTTTACTAAGCATTTAGGAAACTTAATGTAAAATTTAAATTATTATTTCATATTTTTGACATATGATTTTTAAGGAAAGCAGAATTTTAAAGAGTTTTATCTCCAAGCTTTTGTTTGGGATATACTTTATTGCGCTGTTTTCTCAAAGTTTCCACCATCATGATTCTGTAGATTATTTTAAGAATTTTAATCTTAAAAAAACAGAAAATACCCTTTCAAAAAATACCACCAAAGAAAAAGCCGGCGACTGTCTGGCTTGTCATTTCTTAGCGACAGGACATACTTTGGTTCCTGAAGAATTTACCTTCAATTTCGAGCACTATACGCAAGAAATAAAGCTGGTTATTGCCATTCAGGAGAAAATATGGTCTCAGACTAAATTCACTTTTCAACTCCGGGGGCCTCCCGCACTTTCATAACTGATAGATTTCAACGGATTTTTCATGAATTTTTAAAAGTAGTATTGATTTTTAATGGCTTTATACCATTAATCATCATGGTATACTTTAAGAATACTAAGGTTAAATGAATAGGTAAAAATATAATGTACATCCATACACTGTACATTTATACTTTTTGCATCATCATTTTGCATCTTACAAAAATCCAACCAACAAATTTTTACAAAAATGTACTTGTTAAAGAGTACGCAATCAATCTATTTACAATGAAATTGATATATAGTTTATTGTTGATCCTTTGTGGATTAGCATTTACAAACGCACAGAAAACGTACACTGTAGAAGGAACTGTTCAGGATTTTCATGACAAAAGCAAGCTTGAAAATGCAGTCGTGAAAATTGGTGATTTTACGGCCAAAACAGATGAAAAAGGTAAGTTTTCACTCAACAAAGTTCCTGCAGGAACCTATATTCTCATTGCAAAGCATCCTGATTGTAATGATTATACTGAAAATATAGGAGTTACTAAGGATCTTCATATTACCATAACCCTGGAGCATCACAGCCATGATATTGAGACGGTGACCCTGCACGGAAGCCATAAAAACAACGGAAGTATCGTCGTGAAGACCTTGGATAAAGCAACAATTTCAAGAAATGTTACCGAAAATCTTGGAAACCTGCTTACCAATATTTCAGGAGTTAATGTGCTGAAAACAGGGAATAATATCGCAAAACCTGTTATTCATGGACTGTACGGAAGCAGGGTTTCTATTCTCAATGACGGAGTAAAACTGGCAGAACAGGAATGGGGAGTAGAACATGCACCGAACGTTGACGTTAATAATTTTGAGCACATCGATGTGATAAAAGGAGCCTCTGCCCTGAAATATGGAAGCGGAGCCATCGGTGGTGTTGTGGTGCTGGAACCTCAGGTCTTACCTAAAAAAGATACCATCATGGGAGCGGTTTCCCTGTCCGGAATCTCTAACGGCCGTGGAGCAAGCCTTAATGTGAAACTTGCAAAAACCTGGGAAAATGGCTGGGCAATTAAAACAAATGGAAGTTTTAAAAAACTGGGCGATTTACAGGCTCCCAATTACGGATTAATGAATACCGGAGTTCAGAGTTCCGGGTTTAACTTTGGAGTTCAGAAATTAACTTTTAACAGTGGGATTTCTTTTGATTATTATTTAACCAACAGCTCTATCGGAATTTTGAGAAGTTCCCATACCGGTTCTGCAGAAGACATGGCCGAAGCCCTTACCAGTAAAGAACCTCTTTACCAAAGAAACTTCAGCTATGATATTGATAATCCAAGACAGGATATAGAGCATCATATTGCTAAAATCTCTGCCTACCAGCGGTTTGAAAACTTTGGAAAGATCACCGCAACTTTTAGTTTTCAGTATAATCACAGGAAGGAATATGATATACGACGTACGGAGGAACTCAGCAAAACACCGGGATTAGACCTGGAACTGATCACGAACGATTTCAACGTTAATCATCTTATTGAAAGAACAAAATGGAATCTTGAAACAGGAATTAACGGTGGCTACCAGAATAATTATTCTAATCCTGATACGGAGGCGAGGCGTCTGGTTCCCAATTATGACCGGTTTTACGGCGGAGCTTATTCCGTTTTCAAATATAAATTGACACCGAAACTGGATGCAGAAGCGGGAGTAAGATATGATTTTGACCGTTATGAAGTAACCAAATGGTATGATCTGAGCGATTGGAATAATTCCTATGCTGCCGATTTTTCCAACTTTGTAGTAAGAATTAATCAGAACAGAATCCTTACAAAACCGAAACTGAATTATAATAATTTTTCCGGAAATGTAGGCTTTACCTATCATCCTACAAACAATTTCAATTTGAGACTGAATTATGCAAGAGTCTCCAGATCTCCCAATGTTGCTGAACTTTTCGCGGATGGACTGCATCATTCTGCAGCCATCATTGAAAAAGGAGATATGAATATTAAAAATGAAACCGGAAACCAGTTTAATCTGGTTGCTGATGCCAAATTCAATGTTCTTGGCGGATTGAATATTTCCGTAAATCCATATTTATTTTATACTAAAAACTTCATTAATGAGGTTCCTATCGGATACAGCAATACCCAGTGGGGCGGAGATTTTGTAGTATATGGATACCAGCAGATTGATGCGAAAATGTATGGCGTGGATCTGGATGTAGCCCTTAAAATCAATGATAATTTATCCTATAAAGGAAGCGGTTCTTATGTATACGGACAGGATCTTACCCACGATGTTCCCCTTATTATGATGATGCCGGCTAATTTTAATAATTCATTGGAATTCACTAAAAAAGAATGGCGGAACTTTTATGTTAACGTAAGTAATACTACGGTTCTTAAACAAACAAGATTTCCTGTGTACAACATTTTCGTGAGAAGATATGATACAGACGGAAATCCTTATAAACAGGAAGTAGATATTTCTACTCCTCCAAAGGGATATTCACTTTGGAACCTTCAGGCAGGGGTAAATCTGACTAAAAATTTCGGAATGGACTTCTCCGTCCGAAATGTATTCGACAGCGCTTACAGAGATTATCTGAACAGATTGCGCTTTTTCTCCAATGAAATGGGGAGAAACTTTATACTCACTCTTAAATATCAATTTTAATTAATTAAAATTTAAAAAAATGAAAAATATCTTTAAAAATACAACACTTATAGTAGCCCTTTTAATAATTGCTTTTTCTTTTAGCTTAACCTCTTGTAACAGGAGCGATGATGAAAAAGATGATCTTCCGCAGGAAGAACTCTCTGATGTATTGCTGAAAGTAACGGATGCTGCTACACAAACGACTGTAACCTACGATTATCAGGTAAACAGTACAACGAATCCTAATGTGAAATTAGTAGACGGACATACCTACAACGTTGAAGTTATCTTTAAAAATGGTGATGAAGATGCTACAGAAGAAATCAGAACAGCAAAGGATGAGCACTTTTTAGTCTATAACTTTCCCAATTCTGATATCGTAATGACCCGTACGGATGATGCCTCTTCCACAAGAGCAGATGGGAAGCATGTAGGTCTTAAAACAAAATGGGTAGTGAATACAGCTGTAAAAAATTCAGCAGCAACAAGCCAGCTTGTTCTTACATTATACCATGAGCCGGTAAGTGTTTCCGAAGCTTCGGCGGTAAGCGGAAATGGAGTAGTGTATGGAATCCAGTCAGGAGGAGAAACAGATGCCCAGGCTTTATACAATATTATTAATTAACAGATTGCTGTAAAAATAAAACCGCTGGATTTTTCAGCGGTTTTTTTATTTATAAATATTTGATGGCGAAGAATTTATCTTTAATAGGGTATTTTCATAAAAAATTCATATTTTTGCAACCTAAAATTTTAATCAATAATGAAGGTTACCGCACAAAACCATGATGCCGTAAGTGCATTGCTTACAGTGACATTGGAAAAATCTGACTACAAAGAAAGAGTAGAAAAGCAGTTGATTAATTATGCTAAAAATGCGCAAGTTCCTGGATTCAGAAAAGGGAAAGTGCCTTTAAGTATGGTTAAAAAACAATATGAAGCAGGTATTGCATTCGAAGAAATCAACAAACAAGTGTCTGATGCATTAAACGGATATGTTAACGATAACAAGTTAAGATTAGTTGGACAGCCTGTTCCTCAGCCAGTCAACCAATTAGACTACAATGCTGATCAAATTGAAGTTGCTTTTGAAGTAGGGTATGAGCCTGATTTCACTATAGATTTAGCTAAATATGAAGCACCTCACTACAAAGTAGAAGCTTCTGAAAAAGAAATCAACAAGAGCATCGAAAACATGCAGAAGCGTTTCGCTGAGCAGGTTCCACAAGATAAAATTACTAAAGACTCTTACATTGCTTTAGAAATTTCTCAGGTGGTAGAAGATGATGCTGAAGGAGAGCACCACCACCACCCAAAGAATGCTACCATTACTGCTGAAAACAAAGAAGCTTTCAAATTGGTAAAAGCTTTGAAAATGGACGGATCTGTAAAAGTTTCAAAAGAAACTCTTGCTGCTGACGAAGAATTAGCTAAAGAATTAGGTTTCACTAAAGAAGAAGTTGAGCACTTACACCACGCTGAAGTTGAAGTTAAAGTAAAAGATTTCTATAGCTTAAACCTGGCAGAACTTAATCAGGATTTATTTGATAAAGTATACGGAGAAGGAAACATCACTTCTGAAGAGCAGCTTAAAGAAAAAGTAAAATCAGAATTAGACGAATATTTCCAGCAAAATGCTGATGTTCACTTTGTGAATAAAGTATTAGAGCAGGTAACAGAGAAAGAAGAAGTAGCACTTCCTGAAGCTTTCCTTGTTAAATGGTTATTATTCTCTAACCAGAATATCCAGTCTGAAGAGCAGGCAAAAGAAATCCTAGAAGCTGAAAAAAGCCAGTTGAGATACCAGATCATCGAAGGTAAATTGATGACTGATAACGAAATCCAGTTGGATTATGCTGATGTTCTAGCTCAGGCTGAGCAGTTGGTAAGAAACCAGTTGGCAATCTACGGAATCCACCACTTAGGGGATGAAGAAATCCAGAAATATGCTGTTGAAATGTTGAAAGACCAGGAGCAGGTAAGACAAATTTCTTCTGAAGTAGCTATGGCTAAACTGAAAGATGTAATTCTTGAAAAAGCTTCCAAAAAAGAAACTGAAATTTCGCATGACGAATTTTTAGAAGAACTTAAGAAATAATTATAGCTGATATAAATATTTGAAGCCGCCGGTTTTGGCGGCTTTTTTTATTGATGGACCACACTAATTGTATTTCATTCAATATTCATATATTTACATCCTAAACTTATTGTATATATGAAAAAGATAATCATTCCGTTTTTTTGTGCTGTACTTTTTTCCACTACAGTGGCTGCACAGAAGACAAGCGCAGCTCCTGCTACAACGGAAGCCGTAAAATCTAAACTGACACCTAAAGAAGTTATTGATAACTATATAAAAGCATTAGGAGGAAAAGATAAATTAGAAAGTGTAAAAACAATCATCACTGATAATACTCTTTCTGTACAGGGAATGGAAATTACCATGACGACTAAAAAAATGGGAAATAAATTCAAGTCCGTACAAAGTGTGATGGGACAGCAGATGACCCAGCTTTTTGATGGGGAAAAAGGATATTTTGACCAAATGGGACAGAAAGTAGATATTCCTGCTGATAAAATCGCAGACTTGAAAAAAACCAAGATGATTGATGCGTTAGGATATGACGCCGCTAACTTTCAGACCGTAACGGTTGAGAAATTGGACGGAAAAGACTACAACGTACTTTCTTCAGATAAGGGAAAATTCTATTTTGATACTGCTACCGGACTTTTATACACATCTAATGCTCCTGAAGGAAAAGCAACCGTAAAAAGTTATATGACTGTTGACGGAATCAAATTTCCGGCTGAAATTGAAGCAGAAGGAAGCGGACAGAAGATTAACATTAAAACAACAAAGGTTGTTTTGAACTCTGGCGTTACCGATGCAGATTTTAAATAAAAAACTTATTTTACAATAGAAAAAGCCGGGTATTTCCCGGCTTTTTTGATATATATTTAATTTTAACTCAACTTTAACTATAATTTTAATATCACCTAGTGAAGAATTAATATTTTTAAGCTGAAAATAAAATTAAACTGTATGAACAAAATTATTTCTTCTTTTGCCGTCATTTTTTTAATGTCTGCACAAAGTTTTGCACAGAATATTCCCGCGGATCCATCTGTGAAAATAGGTACACTTTCCAATGGAATGAAGTACTATATTAAAAAAAATACACTGCCGGAAAAGAAAGTGGATTTCCGTTTGGCTATCAATGCAGGATCTATTCTGGAAGATGAAAATCAGCGCGGACTTGCCCATTTCATGGAACACATGAACTTTAATGGGACCAAAAACTTTCCGGATAACAAATTAGTAGACTTTCTACAGTCTATCGGAGTAAAATTCGGGCAGCACCTTAATGCCTATACCAGCTTTGACGAAACGGTCTACATGCTTCCGGTTCCACTTGATAAACCCGGAAATCTGGATGCCGGATTAAAAGTAATGGAAGACTGGGCCTTCAATGCAACGCTTTCCGATGAGCAGATCAATAAAGAACGGGGAGTTGTTCTGGAAGAGCTGCGATTAGGATTGGGAGCAGACAAAAGAATGGAAGATAAGTATTTACCTAAACTGTTATATAAATCTCAATATGCAGAAAGATTACCGATTGGTAAAAAAGAAGTTCTTCAGAATTTCAAACCGGATGTGATCAGAAAATTCCATCAGGATTGGTACAGACCGGATCTCATGGCCATTGTGGTGGTAGGAGACATCAATGTGGATGAAGTAGAAAAGAAAATCAAAGATAACTTCAGCAAGTATAAAAATCCTTCAAAACCAAGGGAGAGAAAGACTTTTGATCTTCCCAACCATAAAGAAACACTGGTAGCGATAGAAACAGACCCCGATGCGACCAATTCTATGGTACAGTTTATCATGAAAGATGCTGAAGCTTATACACCGGATGTTACGGTAGAGCAGTATAATCAGAGCATGGTGGAGAATATTGCCACAACCATGCTGAACAACAGGTTAAGAGAATTAATCAATTCAGCGAATCCGCCGTTTACCTATGGTTCCGTGTATCATGGCGGAACCTATGCCAGAAGTAAAGAGGCCTTCCAGGGGTTTGCGATGGTAAAAGAGGGAAATCAGCTGAATGCCCTTAAAGTTTTGCTGGAAGAAGTGGAAAGAGCAAAAAGATTCGGATTTACCCAAACAGAGCTTGACAGAGCGAAATCCCAGGTGATGTCTAATCTTGAAAGATCTTACAATAACCGCAGTAAGACAGAAAGCGATATGTTGGTAGAGGAATATGTAAGAAACTTCCTGGAGCAGGAACCGATGCCGGGAATTGCCTGGGAATATGAAGATGCAAAATCTTTCCTTCCTTCTATATCGCTGGCCCAGACCAATGATGTTATTAAAAAGATGGTAAGAGATGACAGCAGGGTAATTGTACTTACAGGACCTAAAAAAGATAACGTTACCATGCCTACGGAAGCCATGGTGCTGAATACATTTGAAACCGTGAAAATGGCCGATCTTAAACCGTATGAAGAAAAAGCGACCATTAAAAATCTGGTAAAACCGTTTAAATCTGAAGGGAAAATCGCTAAAACAGAAACGGATGCCAAGCTGGGAACTACTACATGGACCCTAAATAACGGAGCAAAAGTTACTTTCAAGAAAACAGATTTTAAAGACGACGAAATTGTATTTACAGCAAGAAGTTTAGGAGGAAATTCCATTATTCCGGATGCTGATTTTAATAAAACACAATTTGCATTCTCTGCATTATCAGAAGCAGGAGTAAACGGCTTTTCAAAATCTGATCTTACCAACTATCTTGCCGGGAAACAGGTTTCTGTAAATCCATCAATCGGACCATTGTCAGAAGGTATTTCCGGGAAAACAACGCAGAAAGATCTGGGAACGGCTATGGAACTTATGTATGCCTATTTCACAGGATTAAACTACGATCCGGCAGCATTCAATGCCTATAAAGAAAAGCAGTCTGCCATGCTGAATAATTTAATGTCTAACCCACAGTTTTACTTTTCAAGTGAACATGCGAAATTCATGAACCAGAAAAACCCGAGATTTATTGGACTGATTCCAATGGAAAAAGACTGGGCGAATACAGATTATAAAAAAGCATACGATATCTATAAAGAGAAATTTGCCAATGCAGGAAATTACCAGTTTTATTTTGTAGGAAATATTGATGAAGCCACTTTTAAAAATGAAGTTCTTCAATATATTGCAAGCCTTCCGTCAGCAGGAAAAACTACCACTTTCAAAGATACGGGATACAGACAGGTAACGGGAGATTACACCAAAGTATACAAGAAAGGAAAAGATCCGAAGAGTTTGGTATCTATTACTTACAGCGGGGAAACGCCTTACGACGAAAAAGATGCGCTGGCTTTGTCTGCATTGGGTGAAGTAGCAACCATTAAGGTGATTGAAAAATTGAGAGAAGATGAAAGCGGTATTTACGGTGGCGGCGCCAGAGGAGGAATGACTAAAATTCCTTACAGTGCCTACAATTTCAGCATCAGTTTCCCATGTGGCCCTGAAAATGCTGAAAAGCTAACGAAAAGCGCAATTACCGAACTTCAGAAATTAATTGATAAAGGTCCTGATCAAAAAGACCTGGACAAGTACAAAGAAGGGGAGTACAATGATAATAAAACCCAACTGAAGGATAATATGTTCTGGATGAACGGCCTGGCTAAAAACCAGCTGGATGGAAGTGATAAATATGATATTCTGAACCACCAGGAGAAAGTAAAAGCACTTACCGTGAAAGATCTTCAGGATGTGGCGAAAAAGTACCTTACAAAAGGCAGAATAACTGCAACGCTGATGCCGGAAGACGGATGGGAAAATGCTAAAAAAGAAGATGTTCAACCCGCTGTTATTAAAGCAGGAGTTTCAAATTAAGGGAATATAATTCTAAATAAAAACCGCAGACTGTTCTGGTCTGCGGTTTTGTATTTTAATTTCCGTATTCTTTTTTCCATTCCTCGGCTGCATCAGTCAGCACACCGTAAAATTCTTCACCATACTTTCTTATCAGAGGTGTTTTCAAGAATTTATACACCGGAACCTGAAGTTCTTTCCCTAGCGTACATGCATCGCTGCAAACATTCCACTCATGATAGTTCAGGGCTGTAAAAGAAGAGTATTCCGTAATACGGATTGGGTACAGATGGCATGAGATCGGCTTCTGCCAAGTGATTGCTCCGTCTTCGTAAGCTTTTTCAATACCACATTTTGTAATCCCTCTCTCATCGAAAGTTACATAAGCACACTCCCGGTCTTCCACCATCGGCGTTACATACATTCCGTCTGAAGGATCCGTTGTCCATGTCCCCTGTTCTTCCAGAGCCTTGACGCCTTCCTCAGTAAGATAAGGCTTAATTTTATCGAAAATACTATCTAAAATCTCAAGTTCGTCTTTATCTAACGGAGCACCTACATCTCCTTCCACACAACATGCGCCCTTACATTTCGTAAGGTTGCAAACAAATTCTTCGGAAAATATTTCCTCAGAAATCAATTTATCGTCTATCTGAATCATAATTTTTTAAAATAAATCAAAATAAGTACCTGCTTTAAAGGTCACTAAACTAACAATAATAAGCCATAAGCTTACCTCCTGCATCCAGTACTTAGGCAGAAACCGCAGCATTCTGCTTAAAATAATACTGGCGGGAAAAGCTAAAAGCAATAAATACTCATAGCTCATATTCATATATAAAATAATGCTCACCAGCTGAGCTACTGAAAAAACAAGCAGGAAAGTATACTTGTATCTGCTTACCGGACTTTTCTTATTGTAATTTTTAAAATGATCATACACCGCATAAATAAGCATCAGCACAATAGGAATCAGAGGAAATAAATCCGTGTAATCCGTTACCAGCTTCATTTTTCTGAATGGGAAATAATCGATATTCCACGAAGTAAACCCAAAGAAAAACATAAGGGAAAAATAGCTAAATGCAATCAAAACAGTCCCTAAAATAAACCTGAACAAGTTCAGGCTGATCTTTTCCGAAGTAGCAATCACGTGAATAATTACAAAAACAGCCATGGGCCAGGTGGTAGGCAGAAAAATAAAATTTAATGCCACAATAGCTCCTACCAACACATAAGATTTTTTCCTGATGTCTTCATCGGCACTGGTCAGCAGCATCAGCAGGAAAGAATTCGTAAGAAGAGAAACCGCAATACCGATATCTAAATTTCCGGGATACAGCCCGAAAATAAAAAAGGTATACAGGAATAAAGGCAGATGGGTCTGATAATTAAGCGCGATGCTGTGAAAACAGAAATATCCCAACGCAATTCCCAAAAATGTTATTCCGGCAACAATTGCTTCATACGTGTTGAAATTCAGTATGTTAAATATTATTACTACTAAAAGAAGAAAACCAATATAAACAGGAATTGAAAAAATATTGCTTTCTTTTGAAAGTAATTTAAACATTTTTTATAAATTTGTACAAAGTTAATTTAAAAAAGGAAAATAATGACGTCTTTCTGGTTATTCTTAAGTAAAGTTTTCAAGTGGACCTTCGGGTTTTTTGAGACATTTGGAAATGTTTTAAACTGGATATTGTTCACCGTCTGCTGTGTAATGTTCATCTATTGGTGCTATGTATTGGTAGTAGGTCTTGGCGGAAATAAAGATAAGGACTATTTCTCTCCTACAGAAGGGAAGAATCCATATTATGATCCTGAAATTTATAAAAAAGAAGGTTAATTAATTGGTTATATAGTAAAAAACCGATCAGACTCTATGTTTGATCGGTTTTTTTATAATAACGATTAAAATTTAATTTCCTTAATCATGAATAGGAAGCACCAGAACAGGAATGCTGGAATCTTTTGTAATTCCTTTGGTTAAGCTTCCAACAAATACATCATAGATTCCACTTCTTCCGTGGGAACCCATCACAATATAATCGGCATTTTTGGAACCGGCATATTCCAGAATGATATCTTTGGCAATACCTTGTTTCAGAAGATGCTCACAGTCTATATTCTGTGCAATAATCCGTTGCTCAATTTTATTAAGCTGGACCAGTTCATTTCTGATTTCATTCTCTTCAACCTCTGGGAAATACTGGAACCCCATATCGCCGATAGCGAATCCAATATCGGAAGGAGCAACATGAATGAGGAAAATTTTACCATTAAGTTGTTTTGCGAATTTAACGGCACCCTCTATAAGCTGCTCAGTTTTGTCCCCAAAATCTACGGGCACTACAATATTTATCATAACCTTTAATTTTGCTACTTAAAGATAAGAAAAAAATGACAAAGTTTATGTTAAATAACTTATAATATTAATCATCGACAGCCCTATTAATGGTATGCCGGTAATCAAAAACGGCAATTCTACAATAGGCATTTTTCCAACTTAACCGACTTAATAAGGATAATAGATCGTATGCTATTTCTTCGATCCTTTTTGTTGAAATTTAATTGCCTGCTGATTGTCGATAGTTTAGAGATTTTTAATGTATTTTATTGATTTATTGGGTGTTTTGACTGCAATATGGAGTCATCATGTTTAGCTGGCTAATTTAATTTTTTTTTAATCATAATGAATCAACTTGCTTCCTGATTTTCATTTAATTTGTTTATGATTGAATTTTTTAAGCGATGTTTAAAGCTAGCGTAAAAGCATGGAAGTTTGCAGAAACTGCATTCAGTAATGAGCGACACAAGTATAAGCGTAAACAGCAATATAAAAGTTTTGTATTAACATTGCTTAACCTTAAACCTTCCAGATATTGGTTTGAAATTTTAGAAAGTGACCGATACAAAGAAGTTCTTTCTCAAAGACCGCGTCTGTTTTTAAAATCTTTTAAGGTGTATCTTTCCACTCAATATTCCATCCGTCAAAGAATAAAAATCATTTGTGATACCTATGATTTTATATACGACAAGCAGATTGAAAAAATAATCCGGGGCGAAGATCATTTGGTTTGTGAGTTTGCTTTGAAAAACGGATTGCCGGCGAAGCTGATGATTGGCTATAATGATCGATACCGAAAAGAAGGAGAATTGGTGCTGTCTCTGGTAATTGATCACCTTGATGGTAATGTAGCTTCCCTATCTTTTTCTGTGGAAAAAAATGAAAATAATAAATGGCTGTGTAGAATTGGCTGCCTGCAGGGTAGACCTGTCGTAAATGGAATTTACGTTACAAAAGAAGCCCAGAAATTGATGAATGGAATAAGACCCAAGGCTTTTTTGATCGAAATGTTGCAAGAGTTTTGTAAAACACTTGATATACCCTCTATCAATGCTGTAGGAGGGAAATGCCAGGCCCAAAACAGAAAACATTTTATTCATATTCCTTTTCTGCATGCAATCCCTTTTTCTTATAACGACTTTTGGGAAGAAATGGGAGGGCAGGATCTGGGAAATGATTGGTACATGCTGCCATCTGGAACTGCTAGAAAAGAGATAGCTGATATAAAATCAGAAAAAAGATCCTCCTACAAAAAAAGATATATACTTATTGATTCCGTAAAAGATAACTTGATTATTTGAAAAATAACACTTATAAAGCAGAAAGCAGTCCTGAAAACTTATAATAGGACTGCTTCTCTTTATTTAGATTTTTTATAATATTCTGATATCAATCACTTTTTCATCCCCGAGATAGGCTTCCAGAATATCATTTTCATGTACTTTACCAACCCCTTTTGGAGTTCCTGTGAAAATAAGGTCACCTACTCTCAGCGTAAAGTATTGCGAAACAAAAGCAATGATATCATCACAACTGAAGATCATATCTCTGCTGTTGCCATCCTGAACTTTCTCTTTATTTTGTAATAATGAAAACTGAAGCGCTTCCAGATTATAATTTTCTTTTTTGAAAAAACTGCTTACCACAGCAGAACCATCAAAAGCCTTGGAAAGTTCCCATGGAAGCCCTTTAGACTTTAAATCGCTTTGAAGATCTCTCGCGGTAAAATCAATTCCTAACCCAATTTCTTCATAATGTTTGCCGGCAGCTTCTTTCTGGATGTATTTTCCACCTTTTGAAATTTTAACTACCACTTCCAGCTCATAATGCACATCATCAGAAAATTCCGGAATGTAAAAATCGTTTCCTTTTAAAACGGCGGTATCAGGTTTCATGAAGATCACAGGTTGGTCTGGAATCTCATTTCCTAACTCTTTGGCATGTTCACTGTAATTTCTTCCTATGCAGATAATTTTCATAACTCTTTTATTATTTATTTTTTGTCATTGCGGGGAGCAAAATGACGAAGCAATCTTAGTTTATAGATAATGATAAGTCACCTTATGAATATTTGTTAAGGAAACAATTTTCATCTCACTTAACGTATAAACTCATTCCCGCAATAGTAGCAGATAAACTTATGGCTTGTCAGAATGGAAATTCCGAAAAAACTGGTAGTACTGTCATCTCTGTAAATATGATTGGAATTACATTTAGGACATACAAAATCAAACTCAGGATCTTCAATTGTATGCTCTACTTCCAAGGAGAATTGTTCGTTGTCCTTATAATCCTGTAAAACCGCATTTGCTTTTTCAGTATCTTCCTCAAAAACCTGAAGCTGAATACCGCCTACCGCCTGAGAAAGCAGCCAGTCGGACTGGATAAGCTGTTCATTGGCGATAAAGCTGTTCACGCCGTTTTCAGCCAGAATCTGTTTGTCTCTGTTGGCTTCAAGAGCAGTTTCGTAGAATTTAAAACGAACTAATTTTGACATTTTTTTAAAATTTACTTGACAGTTGAATCTTTGTGAAGACTTTCTTCGTATAAAGTGGAAAGTCAGCATTCTGAAGCCATCCGAAATAACCTAAATCCTTCTGAAAAACTGCTTTTACTACCTGTCCCTTATATTTTCCAAAATTGAATACTTCTTCCATCTTTTCATTATAACCGATAAGTCCGGCAAGGTCAGCATTCTTGTTATGAAAAGTAAACTCACTCAAAGCAGCAATCTCATTGGGAAGATCATCATATTTACCCACCTGGGCATCCAGCACATCAAAAGTAGCCATTACATCCGCCTCTGCAGAGTGTGCATTTTCCAATGTTTTTCCACAGTAAAACTGATAGGCTGCACCAAGATTTCTGGGTTCCTTTTTATGAAAGATCGTCTGTGCATCCACTAACTTGAATTTGCTTAGATCAAAATCCATACCTACTCTTAAAAGTTCTTCAGCCAATAGCGGAACATCAAACCTGTTGGAATTGAAACCTCCCAAATCCGCCCCTGAAATCATCTCCATCACTTTGGAAGCAATATCTTTAAAGGTAGGAGCATCTTTTATATCTTCATCATAAATTCCGTGGATCTCACTGGTTTCTTTAGGAATCGGCATTTCCGGGTTGATGCGCCATGTTTTGCTTTCTCTCGATGCATCAGGGTTTACCTTTAAGATACAGATTTCAACAATCCTGTCTTTTCCAATGTTTGTTCCGGTGGTTTCCAGGTCAAAAATACAGAGCGGTTTATATAATTTTAAGTTCATTTTTTTAATTTTTATAATTTGATTGTCAGCGGATGGACAAAGTCTAACGCTGAAATATAATAGCGGAGTCTACTAAATGAAATCTATCCAAGCTGTTTTTGAAACACCAGTGATACCAGAATATAATAAATAACGAGCATCGGAATTCCTACAATCTGGAATATCACTAAAATGGCAATTCCACCGATAAGTAATACAGCTTTCGGATAATTATCTTTCAGTTTTTTGGATTTGAATTTCATAGCCATCATTTTTATAGGACTTATTAAAAGCCATGAGGTAAGGATGGTTAAGAGCACCATTAACAATGGACTTTCGAACAGAAAGCTGAAAGCATTTGTTTCTTTAAACGCATAATATAATCCGAATAATAAGACCGTGTTGGTCGGAGTATTCAATCCTTTAAAATAATAGCGCTGCTCCTCATCAAGATTGAAAATAGCAAGTCTCAGGCAGGAAAAAACCGTCACCAGAAGACCGATGTATTTGATCTCAAAAGGGAAGTGTAATCCAAGAAGCTCATTTCCAGGGCCTAATGCGGCATACATCGTAAGTCCGGGAATCAACCCAAAACTCACCATGTCGGCAAGAGAATCGAGCTGGAGCCCGAGGTTTGAATTAGAATGAACAGCTCTTGCTACAAATCCATCAAAAAAATCAAAGATAGAAGAGAGGATAAGACAGATAGCAGTCGTTTGATAATCACCTAAAATAAGATGGATCGCCCCAACACATCCGGAAAATAAATTCCCGAGGGTGAGCAAATTGGCAAGATTATTTTTTATGAAATTCATGGCAACAAAAATACAGTTTTTCAAAATTTTATCCTGAAATATTATGAAGGAAAAAATACATTAATATGATTTTGATGTAAATTTGCCGAATGAAATTTTTTAAAGAATTTAGAAAACAAGAAGTTCTGGTCCTTTTATACCGGATTTTCTTAGCATATGTTTTTTATCAGATTGCCCGGCTTTTGTTTTGGTATTTTAATAAAGAGCTCATAAAAGTGGATTCAGTTTCAGATTATTTCAATCTGGCATTTCATGGAACCGCCTTCGATACGACCGCGATTCTGTATGTGAATGCGCTGTTCATCTTGCTGAGCATTATTCCTATTGTTATCAATACAAAAAAAGGATATCAGAAGGTTTTGTTCTGGCTGTATTTCATTACCAACGGGATTGCTTATGCCATGAACTTCGGCGATTTTATCTATTATAAATTTGCACAGGCAAGATTAACGTCTACCGCTCTGGATGTCGCCAAGCATGAGTCCAACATGGGGAAAGTTTTTATGGTTTCCGTAGGACAGCATCCTTTTGTACTGATATGGTTTATTGTTTTAATGGCAGTTTGGGTTTTTCTTTATAAAAGAGTAAAAATTACCGAAAGAAAGCCTGTACAGCTTATTCCTTACTTTATCTGGTCTGTTCTTACGCTTTGTGTTACCGCTGTTTTGGTGGTTGGCGGAATTCGTGGCGATTTCAAGCACAGTACGAGACCTATTAATTTGGTGGATGCCAACCGTTTTGTAACCAATCCGATTCAGGGAAATGTGGTATTGAACAGTACATTTTCATTTTTCAGAACCTTAGGAACGAATAATTTTAAAGAAGTTCATTTTGTAGACGAAAAATATATCGACGATAACATTCAGCCTTATAAAATGTATGACAGAAAGGTGGAAAACCGTCCCAATATTGTCATTTTTATTGTAGAATCTTTTGGGAGAGAGTATTCAGGAGCGTTCAATAAAGATAAAAATATCAAAGATTATGTTTCCTATACCCCTTTCATAGACAGCCTTGCCGGACAAAGTTTAATTTTCCCTAATACGTTTGCCAATGGAAGGCAATCTATTCATGGAATGAGCAGTGTATTGGCAGGGATTCCTAGTCTTACTGATGCGTTTACCAGTTCGCCATATTCCAATCAGAAAATTCAGTCTATTGTTTCCGTGTGTAATGAGTTGGGATATGATACTTCCTTTTATCATGGAGCACCGAATGGATCAATGGGATTCTTAGGATTTGGAAATATCTTAGGATTTAAACATTATTTTGGTAAAACGGAATACAATAACGACGCAGACTTCGACGGAATGTGGGCGATATGGGATGAACCGTTTTTACAGTACTTTGCGAAGAATGTAGGGAAGAAGCAGCCATTTATGACGACTGTTTTCACGGCTTCATCACACCATCCGTTTAAAATCCCGGAAAAGTATAACGGTAAATTCAAAAAAGGAAAAATAGAAATGCATGAGCCGATACAGTACACGGATTATGCCATTAAAAAATATTTTGAAACCGCTAAAAAAGAACCCTGGTTTAATAATACGATATTCGTGTTCACGGGAGATCATACCAACCAGATTTATTATCCGGAATATGAGAAACCAATGAACCGTTTTGCCGTTCCACTTATTTTTTATTCTCCAAATCCGGCCTATCAGCTTAAAGGAGTGAATCCTGAAGTGGCGCAGCAGATAGACATTTATCCTACGCTGGCAGATTTAATCGGTTATGATAAGAAGATAAGAAGCTGGGGAAGAAGTTTGGTGAGTGACAAGAGATATCCTGCCATTATTGTAAATTCAGACGGTTCCTCAGAGCAGTTTATCATTGGGAACTATATCTACCGCTTTGATGGAAAAGAAATCGGTGGAGTTTATGATAAGAGCGATCTTGGGCTTGAAAATAATCTTTTGAATACACTTAAGAGCCCTGAAGTAGAATCAGGAAAGCTGATGGCAAAAGCATGGTATCAGGACTATATGAACCGAGTGATCAATAGAAAGCTGAACTAATGTTGGGCAGCTGTTTAAATTGATAAGTTGGTATATCTATTGTTATATATGTGAAGGATAATAAAAGTTTTTGTTTGTTTGAAATTAATTTCTATTTTTAACATTAAATAGATAACAAAAATATTTTATTAGAATCAAAACAATAAAAAATATGAAAAAATTATTATTAACACTCGTACTTTCATTATTTGGCGTACTTTCTTTTGCACAAATAGAAGGGAAATGGAAAACAATAGATGATGAAACCAAACAGGCAAAATCCATTGTAGAGATCTATAAAAAGGCAGACGGCAGCTATTATGGGAAAGTATCGCAACTGCTGATAAAGCCTGCAGATCCTAATTGTACGGTATGTAAAGACGACAGAAAAGGAAAGCCTATTTTGGGACTGGAAATCATCAGAGGACTGAAAAAAGACGGTAATGAATTTAGTGGTGGTACGATTACAGATCCTAAAACCGGGAAAACATACAAATGTACCATTACAAGAACCGGAGATCAGCTTAATGTAAGAGGTTACATCGGTGTTTCTTTATTAGGAAGAACACAGACCTGGCAAAAAGTAAACTAAGTAAGTTTAAATACATAAGAAGACGGCATTTCAGCAATGAGATGCCGCTTTTTTTTGAAAAAGTGTAATGAAAATAAAATTTTCACCCAGGATACGCCGGAAAGCACACGGAAAAATTATAAAGAATTAAGCAGAGCCGAATAAAATTGAATATAAATACAATTAATGAAAGCATTACAGCCAATGTGATGCCTTTTTTATGATGTGTATAATAAAAAATCACTATTTTTGTACTCTAAATTTTTCAAATAAATATGGCAGAATATACTTTTCGTGAGGTAATTGCACAGGCAATGAGCGAGGAAATGCGTAAAGACGAATCCATCTTTTTAATGGGGGAGGAAGTTGCAGAATACAATGGTGCATATAAAGCTTCAAAAGGGATGCTGGATGAGTTTGGCCCTAAAAGAGTAATCGATACACCTATTGCAGAACTTGGTTTTACAGGGATTGCGGTAGGAGCAGCAATGAATGGTAACAGACCGATTGTAGAATATATGACGTTCAATTTCTCATTGGTAGGTATTGATCAGATTATCAATAATGCAGCAAAAATCCGTCAGATGAGCGGTGGTCAGTGGAACTGTCCAATCGTTTTCCGTGGTCCTACTGCTTCTGCAGGTCAGTTAGGAGCTACGCACTCTCAGGCTTTTGAAAACTGGTTTGCGAACGTTCCGGGTCTTAAAGTAGTGGTTCCTTCCAACCCTTATGATGCAAAAGGATTGCTGAAAACAGCGATTCAGGATAACGATCCGGTGATCTTTATGGAATCTGAGCAGATGTATGGTGATAAAATGGAAATTCCTGAAGAAGAGTACTACTTGCCAATCGGAAAAGCAGATATTAAAAGAGAAGGTACTGATGTTACTTTAGTTTCTTTCGGAAAAATCATGAAATTAGCTATTCAGGCAGCTGAAGATATGGCTAAAGAAGGAATTTCTGTAGAAGTTATCGATCTTAGAACCGTTCGTCCTTTAGATTTTGATACTGTATTAACATCTGTAAAGAAAACAAATAGATTGGTTATTTTAGAAGAAGCTTGGCCATTTGCCTCTATTTCTTCTGAAATCACTTATATGGTACAGCAGAAAGCATTCGATTATCTGGATGCTCCTATCAAGAGAATTACGACTCCTGATGCTCCTGCTCCTTATTCAGCTGCATTATTTGCAGAATGGTTCCCTAAACTTGAAAAAGTAAAAGAGGAAATTAAAAAAGCAATGTACGTTAAATAACGATAGAGAAAAACTTCCGAAAGGAAGTTTTTTCATTTATTCTATGCATGAAGAATAGTTCATGAGGTCGTAAATTTAGTATAAATTTGCGCGTTTAAAATAAATTAGCTGATATGGCAGAAGTTACAGAAGGTGGTCATCATTTTGACATTAAAAAACTTTCTTTTATTGGAATTCTAGTCTCTTTAGGAATTGTTTTCGGAGATATCGGGACCTCCCCGCTTTACGTAATGAAAGCAATTGTAAATGCAAGAGACGTAGGCAGTAATATGCCTTTCAATGAATATATAGAGGGTGCACTTTCTTGCATTATCTGGACACTTACTCTTCAAACTACGGTAAAGTACGTAATCATTGCTTTAAGGGCAGACAACAAAGGGGAAGGAGGGATTTTGGCCTTGTTTTCCCTGGTTAAAAACCTTAAAAAGCGCTGGCTGTACCTTATTGCCATTATAGGAGCTGCGGCTCTTGTGGCTGATGGAGTGATTACGCCTTCACTTACAGTAATGTCCGCCATTGAAGGTCTGGAGATTTACAATCCTCATACTCCAGTAGTTCCTATTACCATTGGAATTCTTATTTTAATCTTTGTCGTACAGCAGTTTGGAACCAGTTTTATCGGGAAGTTTTTTGGACCGGTAATGGTAGTCTGGTTTTTAGTCCTGGGCGGACTGGGAGTAATGCATTTAAGTGAGAACTTTGAAATTTTAAGATCTTTCAATCCTTACTATGCCTATAAACTTATCGCCCATTCTCCCAGTGCAATTGTTATTCTGGGTGCGGTTTTCCTTTGTACAACCGGAGCAGAAGCCCTTTATTCAGATTTAGGACATTGCGGGGCTAAAAATATCAGAGTAAGCTGGGCTTTTGTAAAGATCATGCTTATTTTAAACTATTTAGGACAGGGAGCTTGGTTGTTAACCAATTATGGAAAACCTGGATTTTCCGTAGTGAATCCGTTTTTTGGAATTATGGAAGAGTGGATGATCGTACCGGCTGTAATTTTAGCTACTGCGGCGGCAATTATTGCCAGCCAGGCATTGATTACCGGATCTTTCACCATTTTCTCAGAAGCCATGTCTCTTAACCTGTGGCCTAATCAAAAAATTGATTATCCTTCAGGAGTTAAAGGGCAGATGTATATTCCAAGAATTAACTGGGGACTTCTTATTCTTTGTATTATTGTGGTACTTCACTTTAGAGAGTCAGGTAAAATGGAAGCGGCATACGGACTGTCCATTACAGTAACGATGCTGATGACCACCTTACTATTAGTCTTCTGGCTGCTTAAGCACAGAGTCAATAAACTGTTGATTTTGCTGTTTGCTATGGTATACATGTCTATTGAATTAGGATTCTTCAGTGCAAATATCATTAAATTCTTTGAAGGCGGTTGGATTACCGTAATATTGGCAGGGTTCATCGGAGTCTGTATGTATGCGTGGTATAACGGAAGATTGATTAAAACCAAATTCATCAATTTTGTAAAGATCGACAGCTATGTTTCGATCATCAAGGACATGAAACTGGATGAAACAATCCCTAAATACGCTACCAATCTTGCTTACCTGAGCAGAGCCAAAAGAAATGATGAAGTAGAATCTAAGATTATTTATTCTATCATCAAGAAGCAACCGAAAAGAGCTGATCATTACTTTATATTAAGTATTGTCAATCAGGAAGATCCGTATACATTTAAATACACCGTTGATGAAATTTTACCGGGAACAGTGTATAAAATCAACTTTCTGTTAGGATTTAAAGTGGATCGTAGGATAAATGACTATTTTAATATGGTACTGAAAGATCTGATGGCCGATGGAACGATTCCTTCAAGAAGCAGCCATCCATCGTTAAGGGCGCATAATATTCCTCCGGATCTGAAGTATGTGGTCATAGATAACACCTATATCAACGATATACTTCTGACCGTTAAACAGAAAATTACCCTTAATATCTACAATTTCGTTAAATATATAGGCAGTGATGACTTCAAATCATGGGGCGTTACTTCACACAATGTAGTGGTGGAATCTGCTCCTATTACGGAATTAACCGTGTATGACAACAAAATTGAGCAGGCTGAATTTTTACGTCACAACAGTTAATATCCTTTAACAAAACTGTCTAATATGTATTTAAATAAAAATCAATAAATTTGTAGATAATTTTTTTGATGGATACTATACAAAAAGAAAAAAATATTGCTTTAATAAAAGATGTTTTAAGAAACTATTTACTAGAAAAAGGTTTCAGAAATACACCTGAGCGATACACGATATTAGAAGAAATCTATAATATGGATCACCACTTTAATGTGGATGATCTGTATTTATTGATGATGCAGAAAAAATATCACGTTTCGAAAGCAACGATTTACAATACTATTGAAATTTTCCTTGATGCAGGCCTTATACGTAAGCATCAGTTTGGAGAAAAAACACTGACTTCTTCATCTTACGAGAAATCTTATTTTGATAAACAACATGATCACCTGGTCATTTACAAAAAAGATTCAGATAAAGAAATTGAAGAAATCATCGAATTCTGCGACCCTCGGATTCAAGGAATTAAAGAAGCAATTGAAGATGCATTTGGCGTAAAAATTGATTCTCATTCGCTGTATTTTTATGGCACTAAGAATGATTAATCAATGAGAATAGTCCTTTTTCTGTTAATTTTTATTTCAACATTCAATTTTGCACAGGACACAAAACCGCCTGTGCAGAGGGATCCCTATTTACAAAACCCGGTAAAGGCAAAGCCGGTACCCTTAAAACCCGAAGATAAAGTAAGAATCATTCATGCAGATGAAGTCAAGAAAAGTCTTGATAAATATAATGGAAACCAGTATCTGACCGGACATGTACAGATAGAACATCAGGGTTCCATTCTTACAGCCGATGAAGTTGTGATCTATGAAGAAGAGAATTTTGTAAAAGCAATAGGCAATACAAAACTTCAAAACACAGACGGATCCGTCATTACTGCCGGTGAGATGGAATATGATGCCAATACCCAAAAAGGAGTGGCCCGTAAAAATGTAGTGCTTACCGATCCGAAGCAGACAATTAAGACCGATATCATGTA
>Ga0153980_1000293_pt1 | contig 23433 bp, 25 predicted proteins | sample TSGA064MetaG_FD_104722 | JGI IMG/M metagenome (GOLD analysis project Ga0153980, IMG submission 104722) | Attine ant fungus gardens microbial communities from Georgia, USA - TSGA064 MetaG | ecosystem: Host-associated > Fungi > Mycelium > Unclassified | place: USA: Georgia, Magnolia Springs State... | reverse complement strand
CTGCTTTTCAAGTGTCGTCAGTCTCCTCGCCTCCTCGTCCAGTGGATGATGCTTGTTCTTCCTCTCCTCCTGGCTCTCACGTTCTTTGCTGCTGCTCCTCTCCTTCTTGCTGCTCTCCTTGCTGTCCCTGCTTGCTTGTTGCCCTCCCAATCCATCCAGTTGCCCTCCTACACCAGCCATCCCACTCTTCATCTCCCTGCCCTCTCCCTCTACAGAGCTCACTTGGTCCTCATCACAGTCCTCTCCATCCTCGCCGTCGACTTTCCCCTCTTCCCCCGCTTCCTCGCAAAGTCAGAGTCCTTTGGTCTTTCCCTCGTCCGTGCCCCTCTTCCTTCATTCCTCATTTACTTCACCACTCCCAGATGGACCTCGGCGTAGGCTCCTTCGTCTTTTCCCAGGGCATCGTCTCCGCCATCCCCCTCATCTCTCATCCTCATCATCTCCTTCGCCCTTTCTCTTCAAAGCTTCACTCATCCCTCCGCAAGTCCCTACCACTCTTCTGCCTCGCTTTTATTCGTCTCGCCCTCCTCAAGGCCACCAATTACCCCGTACGTACCCCTTCCTCATTAACCACCGTCCTCACCTCCAGATAGGAACATGTCACAGAATACGGCATCCACTGGAACTTTTTTTTCACCCTCGCCTCCATCCCTCTTCTCCAGCTCCCCCTCCATCCCCTCCTTGTCTCCTACCCGCCGTCCCTCATCGGTATCGCGCTCGCGCTCCGTACGCCCTCCTCTTTCCTCATCTGCACACTCTCTGATCCCCTCTAGTTCAACAATTCCTCCTCTCTACCACTCTCCAACCCCTCGTCCTCTCCGCCACACGTACTCACTCCTCTTCCCTCATGCTCTCTCTCTTTTACCAGAACAAGGAAGGCGTGTCTTCTCTCCTTGGTTACCTCTCCATCCACATCCTCGGTCTTTCCCTCGGTACCACCGTCCTTCCTCATTCCCCCAACTTCTTTCCTAAACTTCAGCTTGCCCTCCGCCAGTCCCCCTCTAATCCTCAACTCCCACCCACGCGCAATAGACATCCCCTCAAAACAGCTCTCCATCTTCTCAGTTACGCTCTCCTTTGGTGGTCCCTCTTCGGTTTCTCTCGTTTCATACAATCAGACGGCGTGTCTAGACGAATGGTACTTGATCTTGCTTCTCCACCAACTTCATCTCATTCTTCCTATAGGTTAATTTATCTTACATTTTATGGGTCGCTGCCTTCAATGTCTCTTTCTTCCTTATTTATCTCCTTCTTGCCACAGACAATGTACCTCCTTTGCTGGCAGCTATCAACCGACATGGTCTTGTCGTTTTTCTCTTGGTATGTCCTTTTTTTGTTCGAGAATTCGGCTTATGGTTCAGGCCAATGGGATGACGGGTCTAGTGAACTTGAGTATGGAGACGATGGAGATGGGTGATGTGATGGCGATGACGGTTTTGGTCGTGTATAGTTGGGTGTTGAGTGTGATGGTGTGGTGGTGGGATGGTTGTTGATGCTCATGTTGATTGTGTTGTGCTCGGCTTGAAAGATGCGATGGTGACATTTATGGGGTTTCGTGTAGTTTTGATGTTGATGCTCTCTTTCGCTATTTTTACAAGACGAGCGTTGTGCAGTGTGATGAATAACTGCCACGTAATATGTGGATCTACATTTCTGGATATAGTATTCGTAGTTAGAAACTCATAATGGTCAAAAAGAATGTTCAAGCGAGAGGGGGTTGGACTCTAACGTGATTTTTACAAAGACATCATGCTGTAGATGTCAAATCATTCGTCTTTACAGAAAAATGATCCCCAATGTGTGTGAGTGACCAGATAGTTAATTGTAAATTACAAGATAAGGAGAAACGCAATCCATTTTTCTCCGAAGACAGACAACATAGTACTACTTACAAGAACGGAGCATCCAAATGAGGGTAGCAATCACCCGCACGTCTCTGTTCAGCTTGGACTTTCTCTTCTCTATTGCTGCCGGATACTCTCTCCCTGGTGCCCTTATATCGCTAGATTCCGCCATTTCTCGTACTCATGTTCTCTGTACCGGATGTGTGCTGATTTCTTTTCCTTCCTTGACACTGATACCATAGAGGGATTATATGATCAAAAACACTCCTCAAGGTCCGAATGACAAATCCCTCAATCATCTAGGTGAACAGTTTGACCCCTCAACATTGAATCCCAGCCCGGCTATCAAATCATTGATGATTTGCAAATAGAATTTCCTTCCACTTTCGGGTTCTATCATCCAAGGCCTCATCACTGGCCCCAATAACTTGTGGCTATCCGCATAGGAACAATTAACCCATTCCACCACTCTGGCCGAGGCGAACCACTAGTGCATCATCGCATTCGCATCACATCTCAGATAGTTCTTTGATAGAGACACCAACAATTCTATAGAAACCTGGGACCGCCTTAACAAAGTGAATTGGCACCTACATGCTAAAGTTGACAAAGCGGCAAAAAATATTCCTGTTCTTCAAGCCGAAACCCTTTTACATCTCTTGATGCGCTAAGGAATAAGTCGTGCCTTGACCAGTGAAGCACATCGTTCAATCATGGCACTAGCATGGGCGGCAATTCCTGAACCTTAGGCTCAACCGAAAGGAAATAATCCAACCACCGTACCTGAGAGGAGGAGGGTGGCTCAAACACATCGGCACCTCTGTCCCTTTGTGCTAGAGTGTCAAGGGCCATTCTGAATCACGCACCCATAGGTGAATAATATTCTTTCCTATCATTCAGACCACTCGTGCCCTTGTGGCCACCCCAACATCGAAACCAGAACCCACATCACGAACAGCTGCAGCCGTTTCATGTATAGTCCTGAAGACCGATTGCTGTCTGACAGCCCTTCAGCCTTTGCTTGGACTAACAGCATAACTTAGTAAGCGATGACTCGCCTACTAACAACTTCCTCTTTTCTTTTCTTCTTCTGGATCAGTTGCGAGTAATCCGACTTTCTCTTCCGTCTGCTTATATAGAACCTCGGAGTGTATTTTGTATACTACCGTGGACTGCGTTCGGGTACCGCGTTACAAATTTGTGAACTAAAAGATAAGGTATACTCGTTATCTCTTACCATTCACAGCGATCCATTGAGCTTTAGCTCCCAAAATGGAAGAAATCAGACTACTCGAGGGTATAAGGTTATTTTCGGATCGGATAAGTGTGTACACGTACCCTAGAATACCCAAAGTTCCCTCATTGATAGTAAAGATACCAGCACCCGTAGCAGGTATCGAAACATCATACATGTCAATGATCAGTTGTTGTCGGGTAGCAGCACGGGCACTGCTTAGTAGATAAGCCTCTAGATATAGGTAATGTGCATTAATCATAACTCACGACAGAATGGCATTTAGCCTAGTCTCTCGAACTGCTTCTTCACCAAGATCCTTCTCACCCCTGAAAACCAAGCCTTGTAATACCTTTTCCTCCTTATGAAATCTTGCAGTCTATGCCTAGCCATGATTCAAAATTGAGGATGGAAATTTCATGACAGACCTTGAGAGCACCATTGATTAGACTGAATACAATTCCCGCGAACCAGAATTGGAAAGATCTCTTGGTCACTCGTCGGGTAGTTTCTGGACTTAGCTTGATGAACTTGATAGTATTAGCCTACATCTGGTATAAGTTCACATATATACTCCTGTAAGTGGAGAGCTGCATACCCAAATGAGGGCATCATAACTGAGATAAATGAAGTAGCCGATTTGTCTTGCAACCATCGTAATGATCTCCGCAGCTGGACCTTGTGAAAAGGTAGCTTTCAACGCAGCTTGGAGGCATTCCATTGGCTTTCCGAGGCGCATCACTGTACGAAGAAAATCAAAACTCAGTTCAAAAGCAACGACAGGATACGCACACTTTCTGGCAAGACCAAGATGAGACTTGAGAGCCACCCATCGAGCAACTTCGTCTTTGTTGCCTTTTCTCAAAAGATACCAGGCATAAAAGCGAGCGAAGTATTGAACCGCACGATAGGTCTGACGCATGTGAGGATAGCTTCATTGGATACCTCAAGGATTGAGTCCACACCTTATCGCGGCCCAAGGTAGTGCCCCCGTACTTTAGACTCTGAGATATCACAGGATGAAGGACAGCCTGAGATATGATGCTTGCCATTATGCGAAGGAAATGTGAAATTACTGATCACCACCAATACAGTAAGGCACCAGGTCTATGTTTTCCCACGGCTCTGTACCGTACAGAGCCCTGCTTCCCTTGAACAAGTCGCATCTCCAATCGACTGGACTAGTTTCTGCCTAGTTCTGTATCATCAAAGCTGTCAGCGTACATGCTAGCACCCTACCTGCTGTCTACCCTGCCGACTGATCTGCAGCTCCGAACCATGTTGTTCTGCCTCCAGCAACATCCAATCATTTTATAATTGCCTGCCTTCGGTGTCAACTTCTACCTATCAACATCCAACCTCCACCGACCATAGAACTGTGATGCACCGACAGTAAAATCCACTCAATGTACCAATCCTCGAGCTTAGGGCACTCGTAGGCTTGGGTAGAGTGAGAAACTTTGTGGGGTGCTGAACTAGCGCACGGACTAACGCACTCTTGGTGCATCGGATCATATGCTTTCTTATTATAGTACCGAGACAACTTCTTTCATCTAAATTATCGTTACAGCACTTGCTGGCTGCACTGAGTTCCTGTGGCTCGCCAGCAAGGGGGATAGATTTATTTGATTATGGAAGACCTAGGCGCTGAAGCATCCCTCTTTCCTTTCATTTTTGCCAATCACTCTGCCATTTGTGACAATGTTATGCTCCTTCGAACATACCACTTGAAAGAAAGAACTGAAAAAAGTACAGCATACTCAGTTATTTGAAGATGTGCGAGAACTAGTGTATTATTCATTTACCTGAAAGAATACAGTGTACTGAAGTAGTAATAAGTGATTAGATACATAGAATGGCATGAAAATATACTAACTTCAGTTACTTAAAGATGCCCGAGAACTGAGGATACATAGTCTCAAAGTATAAACATGAAAAGAGAACAATAGGAAAATTTTGTTACAGCCCCAATTCTCAGAGGCAGACTGGAAGGAGGAATGTACTGTAGTTTGTATATACAACACCACTACCCTACCTGTCTACTAGCAAACTTCAGCCACATGATGCCTTGTGTATCTTGCGGAATAGAAATGCTAAAAAAAGAAAAATGGTAGAACGTGATCACCAATTTGACCAAAAAAATCCGGCAGTTCCCGAAGGATACAAACGGAGTTTGAAGAAGGTTTAGACTTGAACTTTCTTTGTTGGCAAATCAACAGAACATCGTTTGTTATCAGAAATGGTGAGTACAGCTATCGTTCTCGTTACTTTCATTTCCTTGTGATTGACGTTATATCAGGAGAAGCCATCACTAGCACGCGTGGACAAGGTAGAGGGCACTTAACCGATCTCTTCCTATCTAACGTTCATAGGTCATTGGTCGAACCGGTTCCCGTGGTGGTATCACTCAAGTCCGTGTGCAACTCATGGATAGCGATCGAACCCTCCTCCGTAACGTCAAGGGTCCTGTGCGTCAGAATGATATCCTTACTCTCAACGAGAGTGAGCGTGAGGCCCGGTATGTCATCCGAGGATATATGATTAATTTTATTTAATGTGCTTGTAGCCGTCTTCGTTGAATAGTCAGTCTCTCGTGATATTTGTTTAGTCTTTTGTTGTCGCATCATCGGTATTCAAAAAGTCTCTCCTATTGAGTTTATATGTATATCCCTTGTGCATTTAGCACATCAAGTTCCTCTAACTTACATCCAAGTTCAAAATTCCAGTCATGGAATGCTGTATGGGCAACTTTTTCTGAAGTCTGCATTTTTGAGGATATATTATGAATACCAATGACATTTGTCACTCATCTCAAACCTTGAAATTTAACCAGTGCCAAATTCAAGCTTTTGTAATTTCACCACTAATAACAATACCTCGACATTCCACTTACGAATCTACAGCACATTACCTAATTTTCAATGGGCAAGGCACAAAAGAAGACAGGGAAAGGCCGTCTGGACAAATATTATAAGCTTGCAAAGTAATTTTACATCTTTATCGTCGCTGCACGTTGTCGCTGACTTTCATGGAAGGGAGCAAGGCTATCGAGCACGCTCGGCGTTCAAATTGATCCAACTCAACAAGAAATACAATTTTCTCGAGAATGCACGATGCTGCATTGACCTTTGCGCTGCTCCTGGTGGCTGGCTGCAGGTAGCTAGTAAATATATGCCTGTCAACAGTGTCATTGTTGGTGCGTGAAATTCTCCCTCTTGAAACTTGTAGTTAAGTACCGAATAGGCGTTGACTTGGTGCCAATCAAACCGATTCCTCGAGTAGTAACATTTGCTGCCGATATCACTACTCCCCATTGTCGGAATCTCATCCGTGGCGAGCTCAAAGACTGGAAGGCGGATGTTGTGCTTCATGACGGTGCACCAAATGTAGGCACAGCCTGGGTCCAGGATGCATATCTGCAATCAGAACTGGCACTGATGAGTCTCAAATTGGCTGCCGACTTCCTGGTCAAGGGCGGCACCTTTGTGACGAAAGTGTTTCGAAGTGTAGACTATAACAATCTAATCTGGGTCTTCAGTCAGCTTTTTGGAAGGGTTGAGGCCACGAAGCCGCCCTCATCACGGTGAGCATTATCGTTTACTGGTGCTACCTATCTCATGTCAGACGGTGTCAGTAATGTTTCCGCCGAAATTTTCGTAGTTTGTCGTGAGTTTCTGGCACCTAGACACATCGATCCCAAGTTCTTCGACCCTAGACATGTTTTCAAGGAGCTCGCATCGTCGCTTACCGAGACGACTAATGACGCGCAGATCAGCGTCTTCCACCCTGAAAAGAAACGACGGCAGAGAGATGGATATGCTGAAGGCGATTATACCCTCTTCAAAGCCGTCTCAGCCACAAAATATGTTTGCGGAAACGATCCTATTGCTATTCTCGGAACATTCAACCAGATTATATTTACTACCGACGAAGAGAAAGAGTATGTCTCCAACCGATCTCATTCCTCCTACTAACACTTTTTAGATGGCTTTCCATGGATATCACAACGCTCGACGTAAAGGAAAATTGCCAAGATTTGAAGGTCCTTGGAAAGGGTGATTTCAAAGCATTGATCAAATGGCGGATTAGACTTCGCGAAGAGGTTCGTATTCAAGAGCCTTGCTACCTGGCCTTGGGCCTCAATATTTCTTAGCTGGGTCTAGATGGAAGAATCAAGGATGCTGAAGATATAACAGAGACAATCGAGGTTAGAGATGAAATGGACGATGAGCAGCAAATTTCTGAAGAGGTACCCGACAATGAAATTAGTGGTGCCTGATGGCTAACATTCATCAGTTAGAACGCTTGAACGCTGAAGTTGCTGCCCGTACAAAACGTGAGCGTCGTCGAGCTAACGAAATTAGGACGAAGACAATCCAGCGCATGCAGTTGCAAATGGCTGCCCCTTTGGATATTGGTCTTGAACAGAGCGACGCCATTCTTGGGGTCGGTCAAGACGATGTCTTTGACCTCGGCGAGACGGAGAAACGCATGGGTGAAAAAGCACAAGTGCAATGGTTGAATGACGATGTACTTGAATACGTTGACGAGGATGACGAGCGTGACGGAGCTAGTAATGCAGTAGAGTCCGGCGAAGATGTTTTTCCTCAGGAGGAGGACCAAAATATGAGACACAGAAGACTCGAGGCTGAGCTGGATGGTCTTTATAATGCCTACAAACAAAGGCTATGGGAACGAGATGCAAAATCCAAGGTGAAGGAACAGCGATCGAAGAACAAGGAACGGGAAGAAGAGTGGGCTGGTATTCAAACTGAACATGGTAGTGACGAGGAAAGCACCGAATCAGAAGGAGGATGGGACATGGCCCAGAAAAATAAGTTGCAGACTAGTGATATTTCGTCTGATGAGTCGTCGGAGGACGAGGGAGGTGTTGAGACCACATCCAATGGAAAACGATCCCGTTTATTGAAAAATTCTGCTGCTCCACCTCCAAAACGACAGCGTCTTGTTCAAACCTTGGAGCTGCCTTCGGTGTCTTCAAGCGCTGCAACTCGACTGTGGTTCAGCCAAGGTGTATTCTCTGGTGTGGATGACATAAATAACCTCAGAGAGGATGACGACTACAAAAATGAAGATGATATGTCTGCCCAAGAGAATGATCGAAAAGACGAGGTATGTCACCTCCGTCGTAATTTCTGCGATCATTCACATGAAATCCCTTGAAATTCAAACATAGGTTTCCGAAGACGAGGACGAATTTGAGATTGTTCCCCAGACTCAGAGCGATAACATTGACACATGGAATGGGGATGAAGATACAATCAAGCACGAGACTCCCCGTAAGCATTCTTCCTCGTGAAGTAGGTTAATCTTCTAACATTGAGAGCAGAGTTCAGTCTCAAAGCTGCCGAGGCAGTAACGCTTGCTCAGATGTTGGTAAACCGTCAAAAGTCCAAGACGGATCTGATCAACGATGGATTCAATCGTTACTCGCTCAACTCAAAGGAAGGTCTTCCTACTTGGTTCCTAGACGACGAATCAAAACACTACAAAACCAATATACCCGTCACAAAGGAAGCTATCACAGCACTGCGGAATAAGTTGCGTTCTTTGGACGCCCGGCCCATCAAGAAGGTTGCAGAAGCCAAAGCCCGCAAAAAGCTCAAAGCAGCCCAGCGACTCGAGAAAGCAATGAAGAAGGCTGAAGGTGTAAACGAGACTACTGATATGACAGAACGAGAGAAGGCCAAGCAGATTGAGAAGTTGATGCAAAAAGGCCTCTCTGGTGGCAACAAAAAGAAGGAGGTCAAGTTGGTTGTTGCCAAAGGTGTCCACAAGGGTATCAAAGGTCGGCCAAAAGGGGTCAAAGGACGGTATACGATGGTTGATTCCCGGATGAAGAAAGAAGTGCGTCTGATGTATGTCTTATCTTTAGGAAAGTTCTGACTTGATCTACCCATAGGTTCGCGCCAAGAGACTCAGAGAAAAGCATCAAAAGAAGCGTAGACGCGCTTAACCCCATTAGAATCACTATGATACTAATTGTTACTGTAGGCTAGTCCACTGATTGGCTGAACCCGACTTGACCTCGTGGGTAAACATTGTGTGATGAAAGATGAAACTTGTCATGACTGTGCATCTCGCGGTACCGATCCATCCTGAACGACTTTCTCACATTTGTCCCAAAATGCTTGCCACGCCGCGTCCGAGGAAGGATCGGAACAATGTACCTGTGATAAATCAGGACTGGATGTTACGGACCCCAAAAATTCGAACTTACTTCATAGGATAGATAAGACACTGAACTCTGGTGATCGAATCGGCGTTCACTAGTGGTGTTCACTGGGTGATTCTCAGGCCCGATGGGAGTAATGGTTGATTGGACAAAGGAGTCTTCCCTCAGAACGTATTCTCTTGTTTCATGTGTAAGCACTAAGGGTGCATCAGACGTCCGAGACCTGAATATATCATATAAGTCAAGGGGTTGCCAATGACCGATTTACTTACGGAGTGTCGTTCGTCACTAGCTTTGAAAGCTCATTTGGCCATGACACTTCTAGGAAATTGCGATTACAAGTAAGTGTTAACCGGAAATCTCTTGTCCTGATTGCTAATCAATAGTGAACAGGAAAAAAGGGAAATGATACAAACTCATCCGGCATAAACATGTCTAGCCTTACCACGGCTCCACCTCGGAGAGTAGGCCCAGGAATAACACCACAATCTATACGGTCATCTTCAGCCTGAATACCTTTTTGAGAGGTATATTCAAAAACTAAAATATGTGTTTGGCCTGTTGTCTCATACACAAGGCGGCGCCTCCACGGTTGACCGAAATCGGGTGCTTGCCAGAAGGAAACAGGAGGGCTGAGCAATAAGTTCAAGGCTGACACACGAAATCACAGGACTCACCTATGTATGAACTCTGTGCTCGTATTTTCTCCCCGCACCCAATCCATAACTTCGTTGAAGTTCCTGTTACCTTCAAATGGAGGAGACAGTGAGGCAGCTGTAACTCCCTGAGAACGGAGGACGAGGTGACCAGGTCTAATGACATGATTAATAAACGCTCCATAAGAGGACGATAGTACTTACGTTGCAGATATGGAAGGAGGTCGATCCCCGTCTAACTCACCCATCTGAGCGAGGAGTTGCTCGCGAGCATTGATATGATCACTAGAACACAAGTGAGGACTACCGATAATTTGAACATAGCACCCTTAAGATACTTACCCGGTCGATGGGACGAAGTGGTGTGAAACATTCCCATTGATATGAGCGACTACTCTCTCTTGTCCAAACCATTTTCCAACACGCCGAAAGCGGAAACCACTTGTCTCCATCAACGCAGAGGTATGACCACAAAAGAATGGATAGAGAGCATAGAGGGGTTGCAAATTTGCATAAGCAGCCGATTGCTTTTGCTCGGCTTCCAAGACGCCAGCGGCGAGCGGTACTTTAACGTCCTGTAGGTTTCATGAGGTATGGATTCGGTGAATCACTTGAAACTGACTTTAATAGCATGTTGCATGATAAGCTTTTTGGCCAAAGAGACAGAGGTTTGAGAACTTTTACGATACCAAATTCGAACCTGGAACAGAGTTAAATTCAAATCAACGAACTGTCCGTGAACTCACTTTCCCGTCTGGTAAATTTTCTAGGAAACAGCCTGAGGAGCGGGAAAGTTTTTGCAAAGATGCGGGTAGGTCAACTGGAAGCGGAGGGATGAAGTCTTGCCGTCCAATTTCCTGACCAATACGTTCAAAGGGCAATCAACGCAAAAAAACAATGAATATTGCACCTGTTTGATAGCTTCTACATGTTGTTCTAGTTGTTCTACCGAAGCTGTGGTGCCGATAATTGTCAAAGACAAAGGTTTATGGGAGAATCGTAGGTGAACATTGTAGGCTCTCGAAAGCGACAATATTTCATTGCCATCTACACAGGAAATGTATAAGTTCATGACTCAACGTTTAGTAATTCACTGCCGAACCTTTCCCGAGGAGCAGGAATGCTTGATGAGGATCCAACGGAATGGCTAAGAGTACCTTGAAGAGCAGATAGACAGCGAATATGATCAACAACTTACCAGAAGTTGATATTTCCTTCTTGGATCTTGCCAGCTTCTGACTCTGGGCGAGCGAAGGCCAGTCCCACTTCTTCTCAATGATTGCTGATGCGGCTTTGCGTTTGGGCAAACTTTTCGAAATGGGTACGCCATAGATATCAAGAAACTTTCGAAGCTGGATCACAGTGAAAGATCGATTCAGCTTTGCCATTAATGCCTCGTATTCTGCCTCATATTGGGCGGAACCGACTGGACTGTGAGACGAAGGACGGAGGCTCTCCAGATCCTTGAGAGTCACTTCCGAGTTCTGAGCTACATACCGAAGATACTCTGCTACCTTTGGCCTAGGGGGAGGACGAACAGTATCATCCAGTGAGTGGGACAATTGTTCATCATGAACAAGATGGGGCTGGGGTGAATCAGTAGAGAGAGATACATGTCGCCTGCAAACAAAGCTGGAGGAGGAAATATGACAGGCGAATATGCGCTCAAGATGAGTACACCGCAACACCATGTCCTTGCTCAAAAGTACACTGTTCGCAAAAAATGGAAGCTATTTGATTATGTAATGTCCACTTTTCACTCTGAAAGCATTAACTATATGCTTGAAATTGATTCTACTTGACTAGAAACACTGGCTGGCCAGTCTTAGATTGTAACCTTTGTGGACAACACCAGAAATTCCATTTAATGCTCCAGGTTTGAATACCGCGTTGCAATAACCATATCAAGCAAACAACTACATACAGGAATCAGCACTACTGGGAAAAATCTTGTCAGTCTCCATCATGCCTGCTATTCTCTTACAGGATCCAGAAAACATCGACTTTTCAGATATTGAGAACAAGTATGCACAATATTTCTCCATTCATCCCTCATTCTGAATATTTTCAGGTACGAAGTAAAGCAAGATGAAGGCTTTGACAATATACTAGTAGTAGACGGCGTTCCCATCATCGGCAAAGACAAACTCGACAAACTCCTGACAAAGGTCTGCAAAGAATTTTCCAGGAAAGGAGTCACTATCAAACCAAATGATATCCATATCCCATGGGATGAATCGGCTGGCAGAAGCAAAGGGTACATGCACAAATCTCTCTACTTAGGGTGCAATTCTCACCTGCACGTTGACAGCTTTCTCTTTATGGAATTCCGCAATATTGATGAGACCAATCTTGCCTTAGCAGCACTCCATAATCATCCATTTGATGCCAAACACACCTTCAAACTTAATCGATTCTCTGACATTGAAAAATATGCAAATCTTGATGAGGCATATGTGGAGCCAGAAGTTGAAGAGTTCGTTCCCAAGGTATGATTCTGTTCTAAAACAATGCCCTGCCAAGGTGACGTTAGGCTAGGAACATTTACGAGCTTGGCTCGCCGATCCTCAGGGCCGGGATCAGTATGTGACATATCGGGGTGAGGAGGTCCTGATTCACTGGCATGGGAAACCTTCGCAATATGAGATTGCACACAAACCAGTGCGTTTTCCTCTGGTTTGAGTTCTGGCGTGCGATCATTGACTTTCTTACTCCAAGAGTTGGACTAACTTCCTTTACGTGGCATGGTCGCCACTAGGAACATATAGTGCGACTTTGCATCGGCAGGGTGTCCGCATCTGGGGTGGCTCATCTTGGAGTCAACAGCAACGATTTGCTCACCCACTTGTCAAGCTCATCGACTTCTCTCCGTGCGAGAGTTACCTCGTCACATGGTCCAACGAGCCCATTGTTGTTCCTGATAATGCAACACAAGGTCCCCAATATTTCTCACCAGATGACGAAGGTAACAATGTTGCTATTTGGGATATCAAATCGGGTCATCTTCTTCGCACATTCTCCACAACCAATGAAGGTGATACTCTTGGGCAGAAAAAGCAAATGCAGTGGCCAATCCTGAAATGGAGTCCCGACGACAAGTTCATCGCACGCACCACCCATGGCCAAATGATCAGTGTCTACGAACTTCCCGCAATGGGTCTGCATGGGAAAAAAAGTCTGAAGATAGAGGGCGTCGTTGATTTTGAATGGTGTCCCCTTGGAGAAAGAGACAAGGAGGTAACGGAGAGAGATGCTAAAGGAGGTATCAAAACAACCAAAAAAGCCCGGGAAAACATGCTTGTGTACTGGACGCCCGAAGTAGCAAATCAACCGGCGCGAGTCACTCTACTTAGCTTTCCCAGTCGGACTATCTTGCGCCAGAAAAACTTATTCAATGTCACAGAGGCAAGTTTCTCTTCTACTTTTGTGTTGCTGTTGCTTACCAAACGTTCAGTGTAAAATATACTGGCAGAATCAGGGTGATTTCCTCTGTGTGAAAGTCGATCGTCATACAAAGACAAAGAAGTCTATTTTCTGCAACTTAGAGATCTTTCGGATGCGCGAAAAAGACTTCCCAGTTGAAGTCGTTGAACTAAAAGGTTTGTCTTAGTCATAATTCAAACCAATTTCACACTTACAATCAATTCTCAGACACTGTGATTGATTTCTCATGGGAGCCCAAGGGAGATCGATTTGCAATCGTTTCCAGCAGTGATCCTAATCTAGGGAATCCTGGTCCAGGTGCTACTATTAAGACGGACGTCAGTTTCTATCAGCTGGATCACTCCAAAAATGATTTTAGACTTCTCCGTGAGTGATTACATGTTTATTTTAGAGTTTTACCAAAGCAAACGACAGGGAGTCTGTCCGGTCGCACGAGCAACGCCATTCGGTGGTCCCCACGGGGACGCCATGTGGTATTGGCTACTGTTGGGTCTTCTACCAAATCAGAACTAGAGTTCTGGGATCTGGATTTTAACTCAGACGATGTGAACCGGAAAGATACACAAATGCCCAAAGAGGATTGGGCAAGTGGCATCCAGCTGCTTGGCACGGCAGATCACTATGGTGTCACTGACGTTGAGTGGGACCCAAGTGGGCGTTATTTGGCGACCAGCGCAAGCGCATGGACTCACACGGTATGGACCTCCACACGTAGTCTAACTTTGTATTGAACCAATAGTTTGGCAGTTGGAAAACGGTTACGCTATCTGGGATTTTCGAGGGCAAGAACTCATGAAACAAATCCTAGATCGCTTCAAACAATTTATATGGCGGCCGAGACCTTCAACGTTGTTGACAAAAGAACAGCAAAAGAAAATTCGCAGAAATCTACGCGAATTCAGTCGTATCTTTGACGAAGAGGATGCTGCAGAAGAAAGCAACATCAGTGCAGAGCTTATCGCTTTGCGCAAGCGGCTTGTGGATGAGTGGAATACTCGGCGCCGACGAGACTTAGCAAATGAACATGGACACAAAAACGATAGGCACAGTCCGTCGAATGAAGATAAAGAAGAAATTGAAGTGTGGGTAGACGAAGTGATCGAACAAATTGAGGAAGAATTGTGATTGGTGTGCATTCGGTTCCGCTCGTTTGCCAGGCATCCCCTGTCTTGTAGCATGGTTTTCGCATTGATGAGAAAATAAATGCTGTACACATGTTTTCAAAGCGGAACCAGATGTGAAATGGGCTGTTATTGTCCACATTCCTGGGATAGCGTTTCGGTCCGATAATCGTGGTTGCATTTAAGGTTTGATAGCTTACACGAAAACCCATTCCCCCCGAGGAAATAGACATTTCAGGTCAACAGGCCATCGAGACGAGCTGAGAATGCAGAAAGTTGCGATCGTAATGGAACTGGTAAATACAAACGTGGAAAGCACACGCCGTGGTGTGAATGTACTCGGAGCAAGCGTGAGAAACTCCTTACCGGCCCGGACTCTGGATTCCGATATCTGATAAGACAACGTTTGACCAGATCAAATAAAAGACCCAGGCTTTCTTTCTGCTCTTCCAATGTCTGCTGCCTCTTCCACATCGTCGAATACCCTACTTTGGGCGACAGGTGGGCTTCACTTCTTCACTAAGCTTCAAATTCTCACTCGGGAAAAGCCTCCAAGGAATGGGTCATCCAACCCAAGCCCAAGCCAGGCCGTAAGCCCAAGAAGGACCCCGCACCTTCTGTCAAGAACGAAGACGATGTGTGACTTGTTTCTTCATGATTATCTTGATTGTTACTAATACTATATAGCCCGATGCTAAGGGTCGTCGAATTCAAAATAGGTTGGGTGCTGATTTTCAACACACGGTTCTCCCTTTCTGAACACCGTGGTTTCAGGGCTGCACAGCGCGCATTTCGCGAGAGAAAGCAGTCTCAGCTTGCAGAACTGCAAGCGCGCATTCAACAATATGAACAGGGGGAAATTGAACGGAATGTTGCACTGCAAAACATTGCCAAACGCTTGAAAGAAGAGAACGAGTCTCTGCGACGAGAGAATACACTACTTAATGACAGGATCTCCAAATTCGAACAAGATAACCTGGTCCAGCAGGAGAACAAGCGCTGGAGAGAGACTTCTCCTGCCAATGTCAGCTCTCGAGCTGCCTGCAAAAAACCTCGTCTTAGTTCTGAGTCGCTTGACAAGCCTACATCGGCTTCCCATTTACCTTCACCTCCTTCCATGGTCAATTCTCCCAATTCCTCTGGTTCTTCTGATTCTAGGTTCTCGCCCGTTTTTGACATGCAATCTTCGGAGGCGACACATCTAGTTGTAACTGACATCAATCTGAGTCATCCCACTAAATCAATTCCATTGTGTCCAACTTCTTCCTTCCCAACATTTGATTGTGGTTTTTGTAGTGACGACACGCCTTGTGTATGTCGCGAACTCGCTGCTCAACAAGTTGCTGGTCGTTCGACACTTACCGCGACCTCCAAATCTGAGGATTTCCCCTCTTCGATGGTCATACCGAGCAATTGTGTTGTCCAACTGGGGCCAACTCCCCAACCTCCCCAATCTTCTATCCTCGATAATTTACCCGCATATAAACCTCCTGTCCCCCTGCGTCGCCGTGCAACACCTAGTAATGTCAACTCTATTTTCCCTGTCCAGGTCTTAGCAGAAACCCGACTACCTGACCTACCCTCCCGTCCAAATTGCTCAGGAGATCCATCTAACTGCCTTGCATGTGCAGACGATGCATTCGGGAAGGCCTTCTGCTCTGCAATCGAGAAGACCGTTGCAACTCGCCCTCCTTGCGTTGACTTGTCGGGAGGCAGCTCATCAGGATCTTGCGTATGCCACTCGGGGCAAGGTGGCGGCTGTGAGCACTGCTCACTGTCCATCTCTTCATATAGTTCTTCTGAAATTTCGGATACCATGCCCACCAATAACGCTTGGCGTCGAATCAAAGAACATCCGAACGCCTCGTTTGCTGACCTCTCCCTGCTTGCCAATGTGGTCGCAAGTCGCGCCAAGTGTACAGGACCGCGAGTCGTACTATCTCCTCGTCCTGAACGCATTTCCACCCCATCACCTGTACTCCCTGCTCCTCCAGTGGACAATGAAACAATAATATTGACCGATCCTCACGCTCGGTACCGAGAAAAGGAAAAGGCTCAGTTACAAGAAGCGATCTCTCCTCGATCGGTGCATCAAGACGTCTTAGTTCGCTGCGCCCAACATCGTATTCGCGAGGTCCCAACTTCTGCAGTTTGTGATGCTCTTCGAATACTCGATGTCAGGTTCCCCTAGGTTTTACCATACTTTGATTGATGCTTCGACAGCTTGTGCATGAACCACCCATTGTAATAATATACTGTTACACTCATGATACAGGTATTACGAAATCTATAGTTATTATTTTTCTATCATGTTCTCCAACTAACATGAGTTGAATTCTTTGCTACTTTTCTGATTGTAGATGAACTGGACAAATGCTCGGGGGCCAAACCTGCAACATGTTTAAACTTCTCGACAATCTCTGCGATGTTCTTCCTGAATTGACGTCGATCACGGTTCTTGATGATGACGGGCCGCCTTGTGGAATCAAGAGAACGAAAAATTCTGAGCAGCATGCCCAATGGCAATCCGGCATACTCTGGGGGCAGAGGTTCCACGTATGGCCACAATGTCAGAAGGAGCCTCCTCGCTACGCCGAGCTGCCGACTCAGAACAAAAGCATTACAGAGGGCACATATTGCTCGGACATCAGGATGGATTCCATTAGCAATCATGGACTGGAAAAGCCCAGCCGCTGCCTTTGTCTGGCCCTGAATTGCATACCCTTGGAGGAGGATAGTGTACAAAACGACATTGGGTTTGACAATGGCAGAATGCATGATTTCCAATGCTTTGTTTGTTTCACCTTGAAATACAAAAGTCTCCATCAACGTCGCAACATGATAAACCCGTGGCGTCAACCCTCGAGCAAGCATATCGTTGAATACGTCAACCGTGGCAGATGCATCCCGTTTGATAACTCCCTCGTACCGCATACGAAGTCCTAACAGAAATCCATCGCTTAAAATGCCTCGCGATCTCAACGACTGCAAAAGCGAGTTCGATAGGTTAGATCGTCCCGGCCAGCGCCCGAACCTCAATCCAGCAACTGGATCTGCTGGCAGATACTCCTGGCCGAGATATGGTGGAGATTCCTCGGGATGTATTGATTCTGGCGGCGAAGAACTCGAACGAGCTTTTTCGTCTTGGAGAAGCCGAGCCTTTTCATCTCGGAGGAGTCGAACCAAGATGGAGTATAGGTGGTAGAGGGAGGGGCGTAATAATGGGGAAAGTTGTCGCAACACTCGATAACCCACAGAAGGGGTTACTTTCTCAGAGCGAATGAGATGATCTATGAGGATTTTGATGGTGAGCGAATTAGGCCTAACTTGGAACGTTTTCATGAGTTCAAGGACTGCTCGAGCAGCACCCAAACCCAGATCAGTCACCAGACATCGCATTAGAACATTGAAGGGTCCAATAGTACGTTTGACATGTGAAGTAGCAAATGGCCACCGCCCGCCAAGCTTGAGCTCATATTCCCGAATCCGATCGCGATGGTTCTCAGACGTTCCCCAAGTGTGGAGCAGACATGCGAGAGAAACCGCAAACTCATGGTGACCAAGTCTGAATTGTAATTGCAAAAATGCCGTTAAGATAGTAGGTGACGCCTTGAAACCCTGTTCGGCCATGAATGAAAAAATCTCTTCAGCTATGGCAACCTTGGATTGCGCGATGCAGAACCGAACGCCGATGAGAAAAGTAAAATAATCTGGAGAGACGACTATAGGAGGATCTGGGTCTGGTGAAGAACTAGTGGAACCTTGAACACCCTCTGTGGCGGTGAGATTTCGGAGGGGTCCAAGGGCGCTGTCTTCGAAGAAGGACAAGACATGTCGAAAGCCTGGCTCATCGTTCAGAAGAAGCTGTGTTTGTAGGAGTCGATTCATGACAATGGTTCCTGCTTTTCGAGGCAATGAGGGCAGTGCATGTATTGCCAAATCTCGTACTTGTTCGTCGAAACCTAGACGTTGGTAATTGACTGCGATCACAGCATGGGTAGTATGATGTATGGGGTAACCGGCTTCTTCCATCAACTTCATACACCAGCGTGCACCGTCGAGATCGCGGTTCCGTAAATGAGATGTCAAAATTGCATGCCAAGTTCTTCGGGATGGGTTTAAACCGGCGTCTTCGTAGTCTTTTAGCACTGCATTCACGTTCGCTGCTACAAAATTTTCCAGTTCGTAGTTGGCTTTCAGTCGCCAATCGAGGAGGCGACCGGTCATCACACCGAGGCGGTTCTTGGCCAGGCGACAGACCTCTAATATGAGTGGGTATTGTCTGTGCTGTGACAAAGTCCAGCAGATATTCTCGTATGTGGGAGCATTGAATCGAAGCCCATACGCGACCGACAAGCTCAGCAAGCGAATGCAAGAGCCAGCGCTGTCGGAAGCAGCGAGTATATGGGCAACATAACGAAGGGTCTGGCGACGCTTGAGGATTCTGTGGATAGGAGAGAAGATAGGAGATCCAGAGTTGAGATAGTGAAGAGCCATTTCGGTAGTTCGACCATAGTACTTGAGGAAACCAATGAAGGCATTGGCGAGATATTCGGGGGAGTTGGAGTGTGCATCTAGAAGGGGATTGGGTGATGAATTCTTGATAAATGGATTCCCTCTCGGGCGAGTGTCTTTCCACAGCCTGCATCGGACGCGACTGTATCGAGAGTTGGTGGCTGCTGCCGTGCCCCATCGTAGTTGTACGGGGAAGGGATGTAGGATCAAAGACTTGCAAGAGTACTCAAGGTAGTGCCTCGGTGCAATGCCAGCCCTTCTGAGCATTAACAAACCAGCTGGCGTCCACCCTCTGAAGGACGCTTGTAATATTCCAGTTCAATTGGAATATGCTGCACAATTGTGCTTGCCCCCACTTTTTTGGATTCTCGAAAGCTTGATGGAGGGCTGACTAAGCATTTCGATACGGGTGGCTTCAGCTTGCTAGCTTTACAACTTGTTCTTTATCTCTGAGAATGGTGATTTTTCTGAGAATGGTGATTTTCTTCGTCCGACATGTTTTTGAAGCCAAACTCAAGCGAGTCAGCCCAAAGTTCGCAGGTTGCGCACATTTACCCATGGACCATCTGTCAAGCTATTCAAGCGTACCTTCGCAGTGCAAGACAACGCTGTGGAACACATAGACATCGGCAGCGCTGCTGGAGTTTCTGTATGTATGTATCAACACTATCTTACATCTATGATACTCACAGTATACAGGCAGATGACAATTTAGCGGCTCAAAACGCAGGTCCGGTACCATCTGAAACGCTGACCAAAAAAGAAAAACAAGCTTCGAAGCGGGAGGCCTTCCTCCACAGTCAGTCTCCATTGTTGGGAACATCGCTCCTTAGCACTGATTTCAATAAATTACTCGTGGCTCCAGAACTTAAAGGTCTTGGAACGCCGTCTTCCAAGTCCCATGCCCGGCGAGAAAAACGCAAGGCAAAAGAACAATTACATGGTGGTGGTTTGAACGACATAGAGACCATTCTTGCTACAATTGCCACTTCAACCCAATCTGACGAAAAAGCAAACAATAAAAAAACTTCCGAGCCCACAGAGACAGATCGACATGAAGACGGAAACCATTCCAAGACGCAGCGGAGGTCAGGGAGAATTGGAAAGGGCAAGACAGAACCGCTTTCTCAAAATCAGCGTAAACGCGTCTTGTTCGTATCTTCGCATTTCTGTTTCATATCTTGACAGACGTTTCTCATAGGAAGATGGAACGATTCCGACAACCACTCATACGGTCTAATCCGGAATTTGCGAAAAATCCATTTGCAACCATACGGATCCATGCCGAAAACACCTTGGTTAAACACGAATCCTGACCTAAGTAAGCCTTCTCCATGTAAAATCTCCATTTCATCAAGCGGGTGTACATATGTTCAGGCGATCAATCGATACAGATGTCGGGTATTTAGATGAGTTAGCAGACATTGAAAGTGGAGTGATAGTCGTGGACTAAAGCAACACCGAAAATAGTTGCAATCAGACAGAAGATATGTTCACTCGTCTCCTGTGCTCATACCAGCACTCCATACGGTACTCCCACTACCCCCTGTGCTTCTCTTACTTTTCCGACCATGCCGTGGGGCAATTTCCGTGAAACCGCTGTTACCACCTCTGGCTAATTCAATGCTCAATTTTCGTTCGTGAGCATCCAAGACCGCTAACGAATTTTGAGCCTCCGCATGTTCCAGGGCCTCCTGCGTCAAACTCATGGACGTGGATGCTCCAAAATTTCCATCACTATTCGTATGGTTTGATGGACTATCAGAGTTTGTGTCAGTATTCTTGCTTTGGCCAAAGCCGAAGAATGAGAATCGACGGTTGGTGGTTGTAGTGGGTGCCGTTTCCGATCGAGACCGTTCTATAGGCGCAGTTAAAGGAGTCGCAGTTGGCATAGGTGACTGGGGTGTTGGCTGGATACCCATGAGCTTCATCGTAGCGTTCAAACGTTCGCGTTCCTGGCGGTCTTCGTCGTCCTCCTCTTTATCTAGCTTGCGAGCATTTGATAGCGTTGTAGATCCTGGCTTAAGCGTAAGGGGCCGGAGTTCTGGTTTTTTCTCATTGGAATTGCTGAAAGGCGAGATACTTTTCCAATCAAAGGAGAGAGACCGATGATTCGCCTTTAAGTTGGAGACCGGAGGGCGGGTCGATACGCCCAGATTCGGTGACTTGACACCGAATTCAGCGAGAGAAGATTGAGTCGACACGGACTGTGATTGAGATCGGGCTTTGGAAGTAGCCTTGGGCAGTGTCATGGTGCCCGAATTTGGAAGCGTAGACGCTGACGGCGTTTGGGGAGTCTTCTCATAGTCGGCGGCCAGCACATGTTCATATCCCTCCTGTGCAATGATGCGATCAATAATTTTGGAGGCATAAAGTGACAATGCTTTGTTGGCATCTTTGAGGGATTTAATCTCTGAACGCATGGTTTCCATTTCAGCAGAAACTGTAGGGTCAAGATGGCCATCATCTGTGGAGCCAGAGACTTTATGAGCATTCTTGTTCCGCCTGGACCTTCTATTGTAACTGCCTGGTTCTTCAAGATTGACTGGAGGCTCAAGCATGTCCTTATTTTCGGCCCGGCCAAGTTCGGCAGCAAGGTCGAGACCAGGACCAGTAATAGGGAGGTCTGCAAGGGACTCGCCTCTTGTTTCGTTCATAGAGCTAGTTCGCTTACGGTTTTGACGACTTGAATGCCGGGACAAACGAGATTTCTCGAGATCACCCGAGGAGCTTATGCCGCCATCAGGAGAACCCTCGAGGCCTCCACCTTCCTCATCGACACGATCAAGAATACCCCGATTGACACTGCACGAGCCCCCGACATCAGTATGTTGCTCAACACGATCAAATCTATCTTCGGCATCATCCTCACTGGTTGTGTTGCTGGTCCCAACCTGTCGCATAAGGTCAAACTGACCATTCAAGGTTTTCTCTCGTAGTAGAATCATATAGCTCTCGTTTTCCTCTTGAAGTTCATTGTTTACCCTTTTAAGGTCCATGAGCTGAGTTTGGAGGAGCACAAGAGTGCTCTGAAGGGAAGAGTGAGATGTAGCGAGCGTCGAAAGTTCAAGTTTGAGCGCTGTCATTTCAGCCGGCTCATTCTCGGGGTCGTTCAGGTCGTGCTGGGAAATTGAGGGTATAGATGGTGCTTCTTGTAATTGAGCCTCTTCGTTGTAGTGTGGCTCTGAGTCTTCCTTTGCAACTTCTTCTGCCCGTTTCAGGGCTTCAGATAAAGATTGAATTCGTGACCTGAGATGCTGTTCATTATCATAAAAGGCCTGTCTTTCTGCCTCGAAAGTCATAGTCTACGTGGCTAGTTGAGAAGGGAATGCAGAAGGAGGAACGCACAATACAGACCTGTTCGTTATACCTCCTTTGAGTATCTCGCTTCTCCTTCTCCATTTCACGAACCTGTGAGCGCAGCTTGTCGGCAATGTCAATTCGTTGGGCCAGTTCGGCCTCTGACCGGGCCTGCTCGTTGTACAACTCATTCAGTCGCGTTTCAGTGGTGTGGAGGGTCGACTTCAAGCTTTCAGCTTCGCCTGTCAGGGAGGTAATAGTTTGGTCCTTGTCCTGCAGTTGCAGAAGAAGCTGGAGGTAGACGATTAGGTTAGAACAAGCTTTGGAAGCGTGTGACTACCTGCTCTTTCTGATCAGTCTCCTGCTTGAGAGATGCAAGCAGAGTCTCATTTGACTCTGTGCTGAGAGGCGATGACAGAGTTGTGTTGGTAGATATTCGTCGGCTGGCAGCTGAATTCAGAGGAGAAGGGACACGAGGCGATACGGCCGAGCGTGCTGTTGCGCCTCTTGCAATGGATGCTGAGGGCGTTGAAGGAGGTCGTCGGGTGGTAGTCTTTGGAGAGAAAGAGGACATGGATAGCAGACAGAAAAAAAAAGACAGAAGCGATCATTCTCATATTCGTTGCCCTGGCAATCATCCTATCATTGTCATGTCTGACCCTCTGTCAACCGTCTCTCTCTTCCACAATATCCAGGCTCACTCGTTCCCGCAGGTAACGTCTCCGCGTGCCACTGATAGCCTTCTCTGACAATCCTCGCAGCTTCTGACCTCTGTACTGCGGCAAAGTATGCCATGATCCTCCCTTCCATACTTGCTGCTGATCGACACAGCGTCTCCTCTGGGATCTACTTCTATTCCTGCCCTCGACAGCCATTTGGATCATGTGCAGCCAGCGTCCGCTTGTAAGCGTGGAGACGTTATACAAGTCCAAGGTTCTGCAGCATCCGGGAAATCACATCTATTATATTACATGCTTATGAACTGCATCCTCCCACCCAAACTCCAAGGTTGGGGGAAACTTGCTGTGCTCATCGACACCGACCACAAGTTTGATGTCCACAGGTTCAGTCGACTTTTGCGATCACGCATTAAACGCCTTCTGCCTGATGCTGAGGTGGCCAT
>Ga0153980_1000290_pt1 | contig 23528 bp, 39 predicted proteins | sample TSGA064MetaG_FD_104722 | JGI IMG/M metagenome (GOLD analysis project Ga0153980, IMG submission 104722) | Attine ant fungus gardens microbial communities from Georgia, USA - TSGA064 MetaG | ecosystem: Host-associated > Fungi > Mycelium > Unclassified | place: USA: Georgia, Magnolia Springs State... | reverse complement strand
TAGCGGACAAGTCCACCCCAGCAAGCAATGATCAGCAGAACCAGCCAGGACATCCCGGCAATGCTCTCTTTGTCTTGCATACGTTTAGCCATAGTTACCGCCTCCGATGAAATATCGGGAAGCTGTGTTTGAAAAGGGCCAGGTCTGTCGGGCTGAATTTAACAACGAAGTGTTTCGATGATGATTCCCGTGAGCCTGAATAGAAAAGCCGCACAAGCGTGGTGCTCTGGAGGGGGTGATTTTATTTACAGTTCAGTATAGAGCTGTTAACATTCATGAACTGGGGATAGCCTGAGACAACCCCTGAATTCTAAATAAAGAAAGGTTCCTTCTTACAACCTACTTCCCGAAAGTAGGTTTTTTTTGCCTGAATATAATTCCCGAATTAGTTCTTCAGGCTTGCAGGATGGTAAGTAGCTTTTTATGGTTCAGGCAGAAAAAGACGAGTTGCAGGTCTACTTCCCTGCTGTCACCGATAGCGTTGTTTAGAGTCCTGCATGTGCGGACTATTGCGACGGTAGATTTAAACTTACACCTGCTGTGCGTGGTGCCGGGTGCCTCCCGGTGAGCCTTTGGTCGACCATCCATGACTCGCGATATTGTTCACTGACTCATAACATTGATTTACTCGGCCACTTCGCCCCGCCGCACAGGGGGATTCACCACGCCGGAAATTTAACATATGACTATTTTAGTCTCAATGCCATACGACGATATGACAGGGGTAGTGATGCAATGCTTCTCGCTAATCACCCTGTCGGATTGCAGAATGCAAAAAGCCCCGCACGATGGCGAGGCTCTTAATTTGGTCGACAATCGAAGCTATGGCGACGATATCAGATTTACTTGAAATATATGCCTTTCAGTTCGTTTTTGCAAGACTTACATCTAAATTTGTCGCCTTTTGTTGTGAACGTGATCGCGTTACCGATATGAGAGCATCGCTGTCAAGTTTAACAAAGTTACTGTGCATCGCCAGCCAATGAGGGAGGTAGGTTTCTGTCCACGTGGACTTTGCAACACCAACCAGCTCCGCCAGCGACTGGTATTCATACGTCGCCTTCCCTGCCAGTTCTGCTTTGACGTCCTGCGCAGCCAGCCAGATAAGCTGCCGCAGACGATCGACAGTTTTCTTTGCAATGCGCACACCGGCCAGTGTCTCGCTAAATTGCTCCCACGCCCACCGGGTTATCGTCTCCTGATGCTCCCAGCGGATATTGTCGCTATAGTTCCAGAGCAGCCAGGATTTTTGATGCTCATCCAGAGAAAGCAGTGCCCGGCGCCAGCTGGCTGTCGAATACTCAACTGGCAGAACGAGGGCGATTGCGGAGCCTTTCGCGCGGGACTGGCTGCCGGCCATCGGCGGGCAGTCCGGGTTCACCATGCGCTGCTTATCCTTGTCGAATACCTTTTTCCTTCCCCGGCTGCGCGTCGTAGCGGTGAACTGCGCGTTTTCGGCGAAAGCTACAAGTTGCCCTTTCGTCGCGCCGCTCAGATCGGCGGTGGCCACTATCAGCTGCTGGCGAACAAATTCTAAATATTGCGCTGTCATGCTGTTTCTCCCAGGGTCTGATAGATGCGAACGAAATTCTTCAAAATGCGGTAGTCAACTAATACCGTGCCGCGGGCCCGGAACAGGCGGAGCTTTTGCCAACGGTCGCGGATGCGTTCGATAACTTCACGGCTCATGCGACCTCCATTTCGGTAATGGTCAGCTCTAGCCGACCGCCTTTAACGACAGGCATTCTTTTCACGCTGTAGTAATCGACTTGCTGGTCATCAAGCCAGAACCCGGATTTCGTCAGGGCGTCGAAGGCAGCCTTTTGCAAGTTATCCAGGTCCCGGCGGCGGCGATCCGGCATATGGCACTCGATACGGATTTTCACGGGAGCGGTCAGGCCAATATCCAGCATTGAGTCTTTGATGATTCTGGCGACGCTGTCGCGGTACGCCTGACCTTCTGCGCTGATGTGCGTACGCCCGCGGTTATGCCGGTAGTAGCGGTTGTTGCTCGGCGGCCAAGGTAGGCTGATGCGGTATTCATTCATGCTTTTACGAGCCCCTCTTTAAGCCAGATGACCTGCGTGCGAGCCATGCCTTCCAGCACGCACTCCTTTGCATATTCCGCATCGACCAGACGAGTGCGGCGATCAATCTCGTCGTGGCAACTGCTGCATGCGATGGTGGCGATCAGGTCAGGCGGCTTGATTCCGGTCCCGCAGAGACCAGCAAGACGAATGTGAGCCAGTACTGAGGTTTCAGGATTGCCGTTGCATACGTCGGGGATCCGCACCTGACATTCGCGGCCGCGTGCCGCTTTGCACAAATTAGCCATGTGCCCTCCGTGCCGCGAGACGCAGCCATTTCTGATCCACCAGGCGGGCGGTGTAGCCCTTCAGTGTCGGGATGTCGGACGGCTTAACCGCTGGCTTACGCTGGCGGCGCGCCGGAACGCGGAAGATTTCATTGGTGATGACGCGGGAAAGTGGGCTACTCATTTTCTTCACCCTCAAATCGCCAGTTATAGCCTTTATGGTAAGATGATTGACCTGTGCAGCACCTGCTAATGCAGCCACTGTCGAACCCATCACGAACCGCATCCATAGCGGCTGCGTAGCGAACTTCTTTTCCAGTAACACGGCATGTAGCGATTACCGCTTTACTTGCGTTGTGATCCTCACCGAACCTTCCGAGCTGATTTGGGATAACACCAAGGTCGCTATAGGCATGACGAAGATTGCTTGACGGAGTTGTCCATTCAAGGTTTTCAGCGCGGTTATCTTTTTTGTTGCCGTTTTTATGGTTAACAACTAATCCTTCGGCGTAACCGTCGCAAAATGCCATGGCGACAAGCCTGTGTGCTGCATACTTTTTGCCGCAAATCTTTATTTGAAGGTAACCAGTGGTATGCACGTCAAACGGCTTCAAATCCTTACCTTCTAAAACCTTCTTGTAGCCACTCATCACGCTAACGGTGCGTGTTAAGGATCGGAATCGACCATGATTACTGACTTCATAATCGCTTGATATGGATGTTTCTTTCCAAATCTCTTCTTCAAACATGGTCGTGTCCCTTTGAGTGATATTCGGAGTTGGCAGGGATCCGCAATTTGATACCGCGCTCAGCGCACCAGACTTCAATGCGGCGCAGGTAGAAGGTCATCTCTTCGGTATCGAGTAGCTTGGTGGACTTCACCATCTTGGTTTCACCAAGAACGGTTACGGGCTTGGCGGGGCAGAACATATCCTTCAAAAACTCATGAAGGTCTTCCTCTGTTAACTTGTTTTCGGAGTGGTGGTTGATGGCAGATGCAACGTCGCCATTCCACATCCAGAGAAGGGCATTTTGGGAGAGGCTGCGCTTGTCCTTCCAGGGCTTGATAATAAGGCGATAGCAGTCGCCAGATTCCAGCATTGGCTGTATCTGCTGCCCGATGGCGGAAAAATTGGATTTGTGCAGACGGATGCCGTCTTTGTTCATGCTCATGCGGCCTCCTTAACGGAAACCGCAGAATGCAGAAAATCGCAGGTGCATTTCTGCATCTGTGACAAGGTGAGGAGTTCAGATTGTGGTCGCATTTAAGTCCCCTTAAATGCGCAGAAGTCACCGGAGTTGTTCAGGCTCCGATGACATGATTATGGCTGGTTGATAAAGGAAAATCAAAACTATTCTGTTGGCGACAAAATATCCTGAAACTCCCAACCTTCTTCACTTCTGGGGGCTTTATCAAGAATCGAATGTATAAAAGTTCCGGCAGTCAAGAGTAGTTCTTCTTGCCCATCAAGGAAATATCTCCACTTTGGCCCATGGAAAAGATTGTTCCGCAGTCTGAAGCAGACAAATAAACATAATTCAAACTGAGTAACAAGATCATCTGCTTTCGCACACATAACGCCGTAATATTTTTCTTTGGTATCTGGGCGTGTATGCCTATCTTCACCACAAAGACTCTCATACCTACGCCGATCAGTAAGGTATCTATCTGCAAACACGCTAAATGTTGATCTAATTATACTTTCATCATAAACCCCTCTTTCCATGAGAGCCTTTGCATAGTCAGAACTTTTCTTTTGCCCTGCAGAGCACCCAAGAAGCAAAGACTCAAAGAAAGAAAAGTACAAAAAGTAGCGATTAACCGCCGTTAGCATGGAAGTGGTAATCTTTCCTTTTGCATTTATCAGAACGTCAAATTCCTTTGAAAAATCGAAAGCCTGTATTTCAGATTCCTGCTGATCCTTGGTGTCATTTTCTTGCATTTAATTCTGCCATTTCGATGTATCGTGGGTCGGTTGCTTTGGGGAGCTGGATGCTCTGCTCGCGGTAGTACGCACGCGCTCCATGAAGTATTCGCGCAGATGCTCTGGTTGTTCTCTGGCGACAACTTCGGCGACGACAGGCATGTTAAGGCGCTCTTTGTAGGCGAAGCCGCTGGCTGCCAAGTCAACGTTAACCTTGTCCTGCTCTTCCGGGCTTTTTGCTGCAATGTTCCACTTCGACATAAAAAAATCCCCTCTAGTGTTGAGGAGATTATAGTTTAAGCCGCTGCGCGCGTCTGACACCTTTTTTGGCAAACTTGCCCTTACCAGTGCTTCAGCGAACGGCGGAGGAACTGCGTTGCCGCAGCGCACCACTTGCTTATCCTTCGCGTATTTCACACCGCGGTACTCCTGGTCAAGGATGTACCACTACGGGAAGCCCTGCGCCCGGTATATCTCGTGCATAACACATTTGCGAATAGCTCTAAAAAAGTTAAGATGACGTGTAAATGTTCAGACAAGCAAAGGATGCAATATGAACGATAAGATGACGGGTAAAGGGCTTATAAGATATACATTAATATCATTGTTATTAGGGGTAGCCCCCATAATAATAGTATTCAGCATTTATTTCATGAATAAAGATTCATACATCACTTCATATCTTTTTGAGATAACAAATGGTTATAATAGAGACTTCTCAGAACAACATTTGAAAGTGAGCACTATAGCTTCCACATACACCAAAACAGCACCAACATTCGCCATATTAATGTATGCACTATGTTGGAATAAATTAGATTTAAAAGTTAATGATTTTGGTTTGAAAAAATGGCTTAAGCTCCTTCCAGGTTTACTTATTCTACTCGCAGGCACATATTATTTAACATATACAGGCATGGAGAATATGTCAGAAAGCATTTATCGCACAAAAAGAGTCATTGCTACGAATGAATATTTCTTAATGATTTATTATATATGTTTATTTTTAACAAACTATGTTTTTGTATGGATGTTTTTGCTTTATCTATACGCAATGAAAGGATTGCCTTACTTCAAAAAGCGGGGGTAACCCGCTTTTTATTAAAACCTGGCTGTTATTTAAACAAACCAAGGACTGCATTATTCAATGCTTTGGCTTTATTAGCATCGATATAAGATGTAGCAATAGCAATGCCAATTACTGCCACAACGGTAAGTGCAGAGACAGCTACAGCGGGGACAGAAACAAGTGATGCTATCCCACTAATCATAGCAGTAGCAATTCCTAGCGCTACGCTGCCAGCAACACCACTGAGGTACATAGCTTCAACCTCAAACGCCAGCTTTTGCCAGTCCCCCGTGGTGATACCAGTAACAACACCATCTCTAATTTTCTCAGCTTTAAGAAGTCGATCACCCCAGGTAAAGGCTTTTTCTAACCCTTTGAATCGGTCTGCTAGTGCTGATAAATTCATTTGTTTTAGGGCATTAGAGACAACTGTTTTATCCGCCTGACTTAACTTCATCTTTGGATTGTTGGCTAGCTGATTAATAGATGCCATGGCATCATTAAAACTTCGGAGTTTTTTACCCTGGAAGTTTTTTATATTATTAGCCGCCTCCTTCGCCAGAGTGTTGTATTTATCTCCGATTTTTCCAGAGAGAGTTTTACCAGAGTCAGTAATAATTCCTGACGCAGTATCGAGTACAGCTGCCTGCCTTTCATCAAGTAAATAAAGTTTCACAACTGCAATAGCTTGATCATCCATGCGCTGTTCTTGCTTGGTTGCACCGCCGTTTGCGTACCCGGTAAAGAAGGAGTCTTTTTTACGATTGTAATTTACATTATATAGTTCTTTTCCAAAACTAACGTAATAATAATCAACATCACCTTCACCATTTACTTTATATACAGCAGGGGTATCTAAAGAGCCATCCTTTGCATAACCCCGGCGCCAATTTTGGATATTAGCTTTGTAACTCGCTGATTTATTTTTATTTGCTTCGATAATTGATGCTGCGTTTTTATCACTACCCCAAGGTGCACCAGTATATTCTGGGTTAATTGGATTGCAAAGATAAAGTTGAATTACTACACGGTCATTCAACTTCAATTGACTGGTTGCACCTTCATATTTAGTGCCACCGTTTTTTCCAGAATTGCCAGCACCACCGTTGTTACCATTGCCGCCACCCCAACTAACATTACAGTTGTTATTACCACCACCTAGTACAGTCAATGTTTCTTCAGGCATACTATTCTCCTTGTTAAAATTTCAAACTACTGTACATACATACAGTAGTTGTACTGTACTTCGAAATTCACGCCCAGTAAACCCATATATATAATCAAATTAAGCATTGATTTAATTGAAAAAATCAAAAACAAGAAAACATTCCAATACTCATGGTTTAATAATTAAAATAAAAAACCATAAAATAAAAAATAGAATGATGATTATCTTTCCCCGTTCAAGCGGATTATCTGTGCATAGCCCCACTGCCCGTTGCGGCCAAATCTATGAGGGCCACGCGTGAAACGGCGGTGCTGTCCTTGCCAGCCGAATAGTTAACAACGATTTTATGGTCTTCATGGATACGGAACTCTTCGAGATAGCGAGCGTATGCAACCTCAATTTCGCGTACCTTTTCGCTGATATCCGTTGGCACAATAATCATTGCGGCGTTGCTCATTTGTCGGCCCCCCCTCTCGCAGCGAATCAGCCAGCCATTGCAGATTCATAATCTGAACGCCGATATTGCTGAACTTTTTATCAAGGTGAGCAATAGCCTTCTCAACTCCGCGCGCCTCTGCTTCGGCTACGATGCGATCGGTGGCGGGGGTTGCCACCGAGTCAACCAACCGGTAATTGCATGTTTGATAGGTGTGCTGGCTATCGGAGGTATGCAGCCCTTGAGCATCGAAGCCTTGAGCCTGTTGAATCACAACACCCCATGACACGCGCTGAACATCTTCGCTCCAGCCGTCGTCTGCGTCCTCACGGTAAGCGTCAATCTCTTCCTGCGCTGTATCAATAGCGATCTGCTTGTCTTTGAAATAATCAAAACCGTATTCAGGCGAGTATGCGAAGTAAGTTACGCCAGCCTTTAGCCCCACATTCTCCGCAGCCAGCTGCTGGTAAGCTTTCGCCAGCTCCAGATACTTCCGCTCTCTGATCGACAGCTCGCCCGCACTCTCCAGCGACTGAATGAGCTCGTTTACTGTTTCGATGTTCATTTTCTTACTCCCGCCAGGCACTGGTTAAAAAGATTGGTCAGCCTTTCCGCTCGCCTGCTCGCAAAACCCGTCCGTCGTTGAACGTGGCCCAGATAGCTGAGTTGACGACAGAAGAGTCCAGGCCCGTTTCGGTGCGAATCTCTGAAAAAGTGCAACCGGGATGACTGCCGATAAAATTGATGACGATTTGAGTGCCGGATATACGTTTCATTGAATCAGCCCCTTTTCTTTGCCAATCAGGTATTCGTCCCGCAGCCACTGAGCTGGGGTTAGCGCGCCGAGCGATGCGGCACCAGGCATGCAGCCAAAGCTTTTGCCTTCCGGATGAAAACCCTGCTGCCGACTGACATGGTTTGTCGGGATAGCTTCCTGGTTGTTCTCCAGCGCCAGTACCGGTGACGGTATTTGCTCTCCGGCGGCGACTTTAAGCGCCCAGTCTTCCAGCTTTTTGGCGGCATATTTCTCGGTTTCCGCCTCGCTGAGCTGTCGCTGATACATTGCCCGCCGGGTATCGGTGACAATCCAGTACATGACCGGGTGAGTCCAGGGGAAGCGTTCCGCGCCGCCAGTGTGGAGCCCCTTCTCGCGGTTGTATCGTTGAAATTCACCCATCACGTCAGCCAGCCTGATACCGAGGACTGTGCCGCTGTCCTTGCACCACTTGATGAACTGGCCCGGCGATGGCCAGAACGGCGACTCACTGGCTCTTGCATGGCGCACGCCGGCGGATAACTGCTCGCGGGTGCGGATGCCGTTTTCCGAAAATGCCGCTATCCATTGCTGCTTAGCCACTCGCTCGTCAGCATCGGATCGGAGGTTGGTTTGCGTTGCTGCCGGGAAGATCTGCTTCAACTGCATGAACAGCGCGTCAACAAGGCGCTCAGCGTCTGAATTCACAACCCGGCCATGCTCAGGGTTGCCCCCGGCCATGCTTGCCATCGCTGCACCATCCCGATTGTTTATTGCGCGGTAGAGTTCAGGTTTCACAGGAAATCCCTCCATGCATCCAGGCTGTTCCAGTGGAGATCTTCCTGACCGGTATCTCGGCAGCGCTTCGCCTGTCCGTCAGGTTCGAACAGACCCTGCCAGCCGTTGGCGATGCTTCGGTTGATAATTTCTTCAGGCGCGTATCCGTTCAGCCTGCAGCGGTCGAGCAGGTTGATGGCTTGCGTCACGGTCTGCTGAGACTTGATCGGCTTTTTCAGGTCACGACGGTATTCAACCCACGAAGACCAGGTGACTACGGACAGCCAGTCAGGCAGCTGAACATTGGATGCATCGAACGAAACCGCCCGGGGGGATTTAGGGGGTTTATTACTATTGTCTTTATTGTCTTTTGTATGTTTGTCTTTTGTGTTTACCTGATTTGGGTAATAGCCGTCACCTGATTCGGGTAAACATTTCTTACCTGATTCAGGTAAATTTACCTTTTTCAGGTAAGGTTTTTTTTCTGTACCTTTTACAGGTAAAGATGACCATTCGCTGACCGTTTTATTAATCCCGATAACACGACCGGTTTGAGTTAATATCCCTCGCTTGACTAGGACGCTTTTTGCAGCTGAGCACTTATGCGGGAGAATGCCGGTCAGCTCCGAAATCTGCTCGTTACTGACCCAGTCAGATTTCTTATTGAAGCCGTATGTTTTTCGCATGACAGCCATGAACACCAAAAGCTGATGCTGCGACAAACCTGCATGCATGACAGCCTCAAGGAGCTCATTGGCGATGCGCGTAAACCCATCGTCGAGATCTGCCACTCGCAGCTCCTGTATTCCCGAAACTACATCAGGAAAGTTGAGAATTTTTGCGGTATTTGACATACTTACTCCCGTTACTTGGCGTAACACAGTGTCTTGAAAGCCGTAGCTGCTACCAACAGCGCGGCTTTCGCCTTTATTGATACTTCCCATCACATAACCCCCAGCATCGATGTCACCATCGTCATCAGCGGCCCTACCTGCTCCGGCATGAGGCGAAACAGAGACGCTATACCCTCGCTTACCTCTTTCAGCTTCTGGTGCTCTGGAGCGCCCAGCAGAACAGCCTGCTTAGCCTCAGCACACTCTTTCATCGCAGAGGCAATCAGAGACATCGTGTCGTTCTGAGGTGCCAGGCGATTGCGAAACTCCAGCGGCAGAACAGCCAGGATTGCCGGTGTCAGCTGACGAACGTTCTCGCGGTATTGCTCCGAGTCGAAACGATTATCCAGGAAGCGAAACAGCTTCTGGCGCGCCCGGCTGATGTCTTCCGGGAAACTTATGGCGGTCCCGCCCTGCTCCCGGTATTCGTTGATGATCAGCGCCGATACGACGTCCTGATTGTCCAGCGCCGACGACCATGCACGGACCGCATCGCGGATCTTGTCGTGGTCCGGCGCCGCCTTAGGTTGAGCGCGATTTATCATCGCTCCCGGGTGTATTCCGTTATTGTGTTGATACGCAAGTGACTGCATGTGCATTCCCTTTCGTGGTTAGGCCGCAGTATCACGCGGCGATGCGAATACAAGGCTTTCCTTGAGGACCGGAGCCTGGTGGTGAAAATTCTTCGTGCCTTTCTCGATAGCAGATGCCATTTCTGGAGATGCCCGGCGATTTCCGTAGGCGATCTGGTCCAGATAACCTGCCGTGGTGTTAGCCAGCTTTGCGAGCTGAGCCCATTCTTCGGTAGTGGCTGCCTTACGCCAGCGGTGTAGTTCATTACTCATTGGTGTCTCCGGGTGAGTCGTTTGATTTGGAGTTTAGCGTTATGCTAAATACTACGCAAGCAACATTTAGCAATTTGCACATTTATCATTTTGCTAAAAGCGGTAACAATGCAGGGATGGAAAATAAAGAAATCAGAAAGTCCAACCTAGAAGCGCTATATGAGAAGCGCCAGCACGAGTCTCGAATGACCAAAGCGCAATTCGCCGAGCTCATTGAGACAAGTCCGGCAGCCCTTAGCCAGCTTCTGGGACCAAACCCTAATCGCAATATTGGCGATAAGATGGCTCGAAAAATTGAAAGTGCGCTTGATCTGCCTTTTGGCTGGATGGATGTTTTGCACGCCAGTGAAGAACCTTCGAACGTTTCATATCGGGGGCTCAACGAAACAAAAGGAAGTTATCCTGTAATCAGCTGGGTAAGCGCGGGGCAATGGATGGAAGCTGTAGAACCTTATCACCGAAGAGCGATTGATCGCTGGTATGACACGACTGTTATCTGTTCAGAAGATTCATTCTGGCTCGATGTTAAAGGTGACTCAATGACCTCTCCTGCCGGCCTAAGCATTCCAGAAGGTGCTGCCATATTGGTGGATCCCGAAGTCGAGCCGCGCAACGGGAAGTTGGTTGTGGCAAAGCTGGATGGCGATAACGAAGCGACCTTTAAGAAGCTTGTAATCGATGCAGGCAGGCGCTTCCTTAAGCCCCTTAACCCCGCATATCCAATGATTGAGGTTAATGGAAACTGCAAAATCATCGGTGTTGTGGTCGACGCCAAGATACTGAATATCCCATAATCTCACGCTAATCTTATCAAGCCCGCCATCGAGCGGGCTTTTTTACGTCCTGAATTCCATCAAGTAAATTTTTAATCTCTTATTAATCAATACGCTAAATCTAACTCGTAAATAATTTAGCATATTGCTATTGCCAATAATTTAGCATCACGCTAAATTCACCCCATCGAAACGAAACATCGACAGCTGAGCGAAGTTAGCCAGCGGCGGAAAGCAAGTCGCCTGCTTTTTAACAACATGCAGATTTACAGCGTCAATGACCTGTTTAGACCCTTACACGAGAAACGTGCTGTATCACCGGGTGCGATCCGGTCGGTGAGAGAGTATCCCCGCGCGAGAGCGAGAACGGCGTGAGAACGGGCAACACTGGCTGGGAGTTGGCGCTGATTCAACTTAGAGGAGTGATTCCAATGAAGCACTAAAGCGGACAGACCGCACTTTCAAGCCGCAGTAATGATGCGGCCCCGAGTCTTCGAGAGAGAGCCAGACGCAGGTCCGAACTGCGACATACCGCTGGTCAGGGTTAATCGAGGAAAACGGTATGCCGGTAAAGCAGCGCGAACGCCAGACGCGCACCGGTTATTAGCGGCGATGAGCGACAGTAACTCAAGGGCATGAGCGCGGCCACTGCGAGAGTGTGGCGCATTTAAAGAGCCGCCTTACCAGCGGCTTTTTTCATACCTCAGTCGCTTCACCGAGGCGGCTTAGTTATGACAACCGGCGGCCATCCACCGCCCATTAGCGCAGAAGTCTTTCTTGTTCCGCTGGCCGGCGAAAAGGCACGAGGGTGATATGAATCACGATGAATTTGATGATGATCGTTGCGGTATGTCACGTCGGTGCTGGCGAAACCTGACCCGCATCTGCATTGGCTTAATAGCCATATACCTGCTGGTTTCCTTGTTTGTGATGGAGGCCCTCCATGATTAGTCAACACTACAGTACCCAGACCGTTAACCGCGGTGCCGTTCTGCCAGGGATGCTAGTTAAACATCGGGAAAGCACCTGGACCGCATCGGCAAATAAACGCGGCCGCCTATACCTGCATCGCGGGATTGAGCGCACTTACACAACCGATTTGCTGATTGAAGTTTATCTGAACGGGTTGGGGCAAGGCCTCCGCCGGTAATCGAACCAAAGAATTTAACTGAGCTATCAGGCGGCTTTCATCGCGCCGGGGATTCTTACAACCAAATTTCAGGAGAGAGCTATGGCGGCTTATCACATTCAAGACCGGATCGAAGCCCAGGCTTGGAATACACATTACCAGCAGCTGGCGCGCGAAGAGCAAGAATCTGAACTCGCGGATGACCTTGAGAAAGGTCTCCCTCTCCGGCTGCTGGAATCGCTGTGCATCGACGAACTTCAACGCCGTGGCGCCAGCAAACAGGCGATAAGCCGCGCATTCGACGATGACGTGGATTTTCAGGAAAACATGGCGGCTCACGTTCGCTACATGGTTGAAGTTATCGCCCGGCATCAGATCAACATTGAGGAGGGTCTATGAGCTTTGATCTTATTCAGTTCGTCAAACAGCAAGAGTCGCTGTTTACCAATGCCCTTACTGACCAGAGCCTGACGTGGGCAAAAGAATGCCAGTTTGCGATTCAGTTATTCCAGCGCAATGACAAATTGGCCCAAACGGCAATTAGCAACCCGGTTAGCGCTCAGAACGCAATCATCAACGTTGCTGCGGTCGGCATCAGCTTAAACCCTGCAAGCAAGTTGGCCTACCTCGTCCCGCGTGACGGAATGGTATGCCTTGATATCAGCTATATGGGCCTTTTGCATATAGCCCAATCAGCCGGGGTCATTAAGTGGGGTCAGTGCAAACTGGTTCATGCATGTGACGCTTACGAAACTATTGGCCTCGATAAAGCTCCGGCCCATAAATACAACCCATTCGCCACTCCTGAAGACCGCGGCGCCGTTATCGGCGGCTACTGCACGGTTAAAACGTCAGACGGCGATTACCTGACTGAAGAGATGAGTCTCGCCGAGATTGAAGAAATCAGAAAGGTGAGCAAAGCCGGCACATCCCCGAAAGGTCCCTGGGTCAACTTCTGGTCTGAGATGGCAAGAAAGACGATTGTGAAGCGCGCATATAAATACTGGCCGCGCGCTGACCGTCTCGATAACGCCGTGGACATGCTCAACGAGAGCGAAGGCATCTTTACCGAGCCGACCATGCCTTACACATCTGAAAGTGAAGTTATCCAGTCGAAAGAAAACGCTGAGCAAGAGCTGAACAATACAGTCCGTTCGCTTTGCGAAGACATGAAGCAGGCAAAAAACATGCATGCCCTCAAAACCCATTTCCAGGCTGCCTACAAAATGACAGCAGGAATGCGGCTGCAGCAAGAGGTTCAGGCTGTTTATGCCAGGTCTAAAGCCAAATTTGAAGAGGTTACCCAATGACAGCTCTTTATCAGATCGCCAACGACTTCGCCAAGCTGACCGACTCAGGAATGGAACCTGAACAGATAGCCGACACCCTTGATGGGATTGAGTGGGAGCTTGAAGCAAAGGTTGAGCAGATTCTTGCGATCTGCAAAAACGAATCTGCTTATGCCGAAGCCCTGAAAGAAGAGAGTAAGCGCCTTACTGAGCGCGCCAAAGCGGCTGAAAACCGTGTGGAAAGAATGAAGGATTATGTTGCCTTATCACTCGAAACTGCCGGGAAAAAGTCCCTGAAAGCTGGCATTCATCAGGTAACGGTTCGTGCTCCGTCTAAGTCTGTCGAAATTACTGACGCCAACGCATTGCCGCCTGAATTCGTCGAATACGAGACAAATATAAAGCCCAACAAACTGGCCATAAAACATCAAATCGAAGCTGGCGTGGATATACCGGGGGCGCAAATAAAACTCGGCAAGCCGTCACTGATTATCAAATAGGCAGAAACATTCGGGGAGTAGTGGAAATGAAACGCACACCCTTCTACCGTCGGCCCGGGCGCACCGGGCAATTCTCCGGCCTCCGTGAGCGCGTTATCTGGATGATTCAGACGCGCGGCCGCCCGGTCACCGGCAGCGAAATCGCTGAGAAATTCGGCGTAACTCTCATCGAGTTTAACCGGGTGGCCAATGGCATTACCCGCGGCTCCGGGCAGATAGCGCAGATAGTTGAATCGGAGAAATGGCTCAACGAGGACGGCATCTGTGACCGGACATTTAGCCTCGTGACGAAACCGAAGGTTGTAACGCCGCAAGGTAAATCGCGGCTGTTCACCCGACGCGCCATAGAGCAATCGCAGGAAGGTAGACGACAGGAGTGCATTGAACGTGCAGCACGCCGTAGCCGCCTCATTGCCAAGGGCCTCTACATCGACGAAATGGAGTCAGTCCTATGACTCACGCTCATGTCGACATCAGGGTTGGCACACTGTGCCTTCCCTACATAGGTAACGGCTGGCTAATGCCATGGGGTGAAGTGGTCAGCAATCCATTAAAGGCGCAGCGGCTCGCTGAGGAATATCAGGAAAGGCAGGAGGCGGCATGAGTGAAGAATATGCCAGCGAGCTTGAGCTGGGAAAGTGCGGAGAATATTACGCAATTTTTAAGTTAGCCAAGCAGGGTTTTGTTTGTTTCCCATCAGACCAGGGTTTGCCATACGACATTGTGGTTGAGGCCAACGGCAGGCTCCTTAAGGGACAGGTTCGCTCGACGCTGAAAATGCGCGATTACGGCAAATCAAAAAGTGTTTACCGGTTCGGAACGAGAACGGGGAAAGGTTATGGCCGCGCAGCATCACTTAGTGCATGTGACTTCTACGCCTTCGTTGTCATCGATGAAGAGAAGATAGCCTTCATGTCTACGGAAGAACTGGCCAGCACAAAAAACCCAGGAACGCTTATCCAGACGATGGAGTTTAGATCTTCTAGCGGTATTTACCCGGGGAGAATTTATTCCAACGGCACGCAAAGGATGCTTGATTATTCACGGAATATTGAGAGCTACGAAGATTTCAACCGCGTCGTTTCTCTGATGGGAGGAAGAAGATGCCGAATCAAAAATACAGCTTAATAATGGCTGACCCGCCATGGTCTTACGGCAACACCATCAGCAACGGCGCCGCCGTCGATCACTACCCCACCATGAGCTTGCTCGATATGAAGCGGCTCCCGGTATGGGAGCTCGCCGCGGATAACGCCGTATTGGCGATGTGGTACACCGGCACCCACAACCAGGAGGCGATCGAGCTGGCCCAGGCCTGGGGATTTACGGTGCGCACCATGAAGGGCTTCACCTGGGTGAAGTTGAACCAGCTGGCCGAACTGCGCATTACCAAGGCTCTGGCAGAGGGAGAGGTTGCCGACTTTTACGACTTCCTCGACCTGCTGAATGCAGAGACGCGCATGAACGGTGGCAACCATACCCGCGCCAATACCGAAGACGTACTGATCGCCACCCGCGGCGCCGGGCTGGAGCGCAAGCACGCCGGCATTAAGCAGGTGGTTTACAGCCCGCTCGGCGCGCACAGCGAAAAGCCGTGGGAAGTTCGCCATCGCCTGGAGCTTCTCTACGGAGACGTGCCGCGAATTGAACTGTTCAGTCGCAGCGCAGCGCCAGGCTGGAGTCACTGGGGCAACCAGTGCGCCACTGCTTCCGTTGAGCTGATCCCCGGATGCGCCATTGACGTTGTTAAGACGGAGGCAGCATGACTCCAGAAATCGAAAACGTTATGCGTAACCAAGGCCGCCAATGCGCGGAGGAAATACGCCGGGCTCTGAAAGCTAAACCAAAACCTAAATGGAATGACGTGGTGCCGCCGATCATCAAAAAGCATCACGAAAAGATAAAGCCAATGGGCATTAGCCTGACGGCATTCGTTAGCAGCATTGGCCGCATGAATGGGCGGTATGGAGTGGAATCATGAGCAAATACCCAAGAGTCGGCGGTGTTGCCGCCAAAAGCAGAAATACCTCTGCCAGATGCAAATGCGGTGCGGTTGCGAAGTTTAAAACCACGGTTGAAGTAAATGTTTTCCGTGGTGATGACGAAGTGGTCTGGTCTTGTAACGAGCACAAAAAAGACTGCTCATTTTTAGTCGGCGGGCAAGGCGGTGCTGCATGAAAGAACGCGGAATGATTTTTAACGGAGAGATGGTGCGGGCGCTGCTCGACGACCGGAAGACGCAGACACGGCGCCCGGTTAGGTTTCCGGTATTAGACAAAAACCTTGGATGTGAGCTGGCTGGCAATGAATTAGCCGGGGAGCTGTCGGCAGGGAACTATCTGAATAGCGCATTTGGCAAGCCAGGAGACCGCATCTGGGTGCGCGAGGCTTATCGTTTCCCGGCATCGTTAGACGATGTTAGCCCAACTGGTGTTGGTGAAATGGCTGTGGCAACAGGATACAGAAAACCATGGGCGCCGACCTTCTACGAGTTCACAGGCACTTTCAGTGATGGATGGACAGGATTCGAAACCCCTCCAAAAGTTTCTGGCGCCGGAAAGCTTCGCCCATCCATCCACATGCCGCGCTGGGCCAGTCGGATAACGCTGGAAATCACCGACGTGCGCGTTGAGCGTCTTAACTCAATACACGATGTCGATGCTATGCGAGAAGGAGTCCAGAATCTGACGACATGTTCACACGCTGATTTCGGCATTCCTGGCGTCGTAAATGCGCAACATCCTGTACGAGCGTTTCAACTGCTATGGGAATCAATCTACGGCGCTGACAACTGGAAGGCTAACCCATGGGTTTGGGTTATCGAGTTCAAGCGCGTTGAAGGCGGTGCAGCATGAGCGCAGAAATCATCGATCAGGCCAACGAGCTGGCCGAGCGCCGGCTGGAGCTGACCATCCAGAACATGCGCATCAACCATAACGCTGTTTCAGCTACTCACTGCTGTGATTGCGGGGAAGAGATCAAACCAAAACGGCGGGAAGCGGTGCCGGGCTGTCAGCGCTGCGCTGATTGCCAGGAGGAAGAGGAATTACGCGGCAAGCACCAGAAGGGGTACAAGTAGATGCAGAACACAAACATTACTATTCAGCCGGCCATCATTAACCGTGAAACGGTGCAGGCCATGCTGGGAGGAATTTCACGGACCACTTTCTGGAGGAAGCGCCGCGACTGGGAGCAGAGCGGAACCCCCTTCCCTGCACCAGCCCCAGGCACGAACCCGGGGAAAGGTGGTGAGCAGTATCGCTATTGCGACGTAATGCGCTTTTTTGCCTCTCAGGGGCTCGTTGAGTCCACGCATGATTGAATATGGGCAGCAAGGAGATCAAGCGCTTCTTGCTGTTCACGCAGATAACTGTGCTGGTCATAAATGGCAAGGACGCCACTAAGTTTATGACCAAGCACTTTTTCAGATACGTGTGGCATAACGCCAAGCTCAGCCATTTTGGTTTTAGCAGTACGGCGTAAGTCATGTATCGACCAGTGATCAATGGTCATATCTTCACGAAGCTGAATGGCAAGATTCAGGATCACGCTTGCCGCCATCGGTCGGTCTTCTTTCTTAGCAGCTGGCGGGAATACCTGACTGAAATCCTCATACAGAGAAAATGCCTCCCGCAGAATTTCTACCGCCTTTAATGACAGCCCGCGCTCGAATGGCTCCCTCGTTTTCGAATGCTCATCAGGCACCCGCCACACCCTTGCATCTAAATCAAAATCTGCCTTTTTCGCCAGTCTGAGCTCTACGCCGCGACAGCCGGTTAGCAGGAGTAACTTAAGAAGTAGTTTGTTCTGATGAGTAATAGTTGACGCCTCAACCGCATGCCAGAACGCGCCTATTTCTTTGTCGCTGAGATTGCGCTTACCTTTCTTTGCCGGTTTGCCAACATCGATAACACGCAGATCGGTGACCGGATTTCTCTTTATCAGTTCAATTCTGATGCAGTATGAGAAGATCGTTTTCATGCGTGAAAGGACTTCTCCGGCATATGTCTCGGCGTCGTTATCCCTCATTCGCTTAAACACTGGCTGCCAGTGAGAAATAGCCATCTCATCGACAAGCATACTCCCGACATAGGGCACCACATGGCGATATAAAGCCCTCTCCCACTGATCGCGCTTAACCAATCTGCTTGCTGATGCACTTCCCAGCCATGCCTTTATGCAGTCCTCTACAGTGGCGGCTTTAATGTTCGCTTCAACGGCCATATCGCGCGCGGTTATCGGGTCTTTACCCACAGCGACCAGTTTGCGGAATTCAGATACCTGTTCTCTGGCCTCTTTCAATGAAACCTGGTCATACTGACCGATCGTCATTCTCCGGGGGCGGCCGTCAATTTTATACCGGTACTGGAAAACAATGACGCCGTTAGGGGTAACACGAACAGACAACCCATTGGCGTCTGAAAGCTCAATCCGTTTCGGGATCGGCTTGCCATTCATCTTGCGTAATTTGGCATCAGTAAGCATGTGTACATCCGTTTTACTGTGTACATCGTTGTGTACACAATTTCCGTGGCACAACGTGGAATAGAATAAAACGGAGTGAAACACCTGGGAGGGCTTAAGTCAACGCTGGCGCGGGCCGGGAATGGAATCGTGAAACGGGGATGAACAAAGGGAAACAGTGATAGGGACCCACACGAAAGAGCACATACAAAACAATATAATCATAATTATCAACATGTTCCGGCTCAGTTCCCGCTTCACTCTGCGAAAATATGTGCACGCTCGTTCACCGACGCGTACCCACCTGCAGCCGCCTGTTGATAACACCGACGGTTAGTTTACACATCATTACTGCGTGATTAAAGTCACATGAGACTAAATGGTTATTGTTGATGGAAAAAAAAGGGGGGCGCGACTAACGCAGCGTAATTCTTTCGCAACAAGATGCGCAAAGCAGGACGGGATGACCCATAAAGGATATTTATGATTTCACATAAATAGTGAATGTTTAACCGAAAATGCGCAAAGCAAAACCGGTACAACATTACCCGGTTTGCTGCTTCACGAAATAATTAAAGGGGGATGTTAAATGGTGATAAAATATCAGGACCATTCCCCGGCAACAAGTTTATGAACATCAAAAGCATCGTTCATTGACTGCCCGGTTGATTGTGAACCCGGCGCAATGTTGGAACCCGCTTCGACATCGGTGGCTTTAGCAATGCCAACTTGCGTATGATCGTTATTACCCGGCTGCGGTGCGGGAGCGGCGGCAAATGCGCCAAAAGACAGCGTGCACAGCATCACGGCCGCGAGTGCGATTTTGCTATTTCTCATGATAGTCATTCTCTTATTTGTTTCAGGTAATAGAACGGAATCGTTATCTCCGCCTGTGTTCCACAGTATAGATCCAGATCACATTTTTGTCCGACCCAATATTTATCTTTTCGTGTCAAATTAACTGCATATTTGTCAGCAAAAAGACAATTATGAGGAAATTATGAAGGCCGGTTCTTTTTATAAAAAACAAAACAAGAGACCAAAAATAATAATGCCACTTTATGCCAAATTTAAAACAAACAGGCCGGAATATCCGGCCTGAAAATATTACATTTTATATCCGAGCAATAGCGTTGTACGACGATCGGTGTGTTCCGGTGCCGAGGATGGCGGTTCCGAGTTCCACGTCAGGTTATAGGCCACTTTGAGCGCAAAATGCGCATTGATCGCCACATTCAATGCACTTTCCGAGTTCAGCGTCGTATCTTCAGCGCCGAATACCGAAACGCCCTGGGTAAATCGGGCGTTATCGGTCATCTGCCAGGCATAAGTGCCGGAAGCGTAGCCCAGAGGCTGGGTATCGTTATCTCCATCGGTATACTCGTCGTAACGCACGCCGGGACCGAATTCGAAACGCAGGCTGTGTACCGGACCATTCATGATCTGCCGACCATAACCCGCGGTGAACACATCACGCTGCTGATAGCCATTGTAACGATCGGTCAGCCAGCTGGCCTGGCCAAAGATATAGTTCTGATCGGTCAGGTTATACCGGCTACGTCCACCCAACGCGTACTTTTCCGAAGAGCGCTGATCGTTTGACGATGTATTGCTGGCATTTCCCCACAGCGACCATGCAGTCGTATTGCCATACCAGGTCAACGTGGAGTCTGCGGTCATTGAGGAACTTTTCGTATTGCCGGACTGCGCCAGATAGCCGGCGTTAACAGTTCCTTCGAAAGGTTTTTTGGCAGAAGAAGGGTCATCCATGACAGTAAAAACGGAATCATCGGCCATTGCGCATGCAGACGCAAAGAGCCCCCCCGCCAGCATTGCCGCTGCGGGTACTGTCTTCAAAAGCTTCATTTAATTTTAAGTCCGTACAACCTATAAGGAGACCAGGAGGGTCCCGGAAACTTTCGCGAGGATCGCAGATTGCCGCTCCAGGAAAGGGAGTAAATTATAAAAAAGCACGATTAACTTAGCAATCAATTACTCTTTCGTTTTTTGTATAAGACCCTTCTTAAAACAATTTTTATTTCATAAAGATAAAAGCCAGGCCCGGCGAAAATCACTTGCGGCTTTCCCTCACCTCCTTTAAGTGCCATGCTTAAAATCAGAGCAGCTAAATTCGTATTATGGAGGAAACCGGATGACCAAAATCTATACGCTCACGTTAGCCCCCTCGCTCGACAGCGCCACGCAAACCCCGCAAATTTACCCGGAAGGCAAGCTACGCTGTAGCGCCCCCGTATTTGAACCCGGAGGCGGCGGTATTAACGTGGCGCGAGCCATCACGTTTCTTGGCGGCAGCGCCACCGCTATCTTTCCCGTCGGCGGCGCAACGGGTGAACATCTGACCGCGCTGCTGACGGATGAGCATGTTCCCGTCGATACGGTAGAAACCCATGACTGGACGCGACAGAATCTTCACGTTCATGTGAACGTCAGCGGCGAACAGTATCGTTTCGTGATGCCGGGCGCGGCGTTAACCAAAGAAGAGCTTCATCTTCTGGAGCAAAAAGTTCTCGCCATTGCTCCAGGCTCGTTGCTGGTGATTAGCGGAAGCCTGCCGCCGGGCATCAGCGTCGAAAACCTGACGCAGCTGGTCAAAAACGCTCAGCAGCATGGCCTGCGCTGTATTGTTGATAGTTCCGGCGACGCGCTTGCCGCCGCGCTTGATGTCGGCAATATCGAGCTGGTTAAGCCGAACCAGAAAGAGCTCAGCGCGCTGGTACAGCGGGACCTGAGCCAACCGGATGATGTGCGTCTTGCCGCGCAGGAGCTTATTCGGTCAGGCAAAGTCCAGCGCGTTGTCGTCTCTTTGGGCGCACAGGGGGCGCTGGGTGTTGATATAAATGGAAGTGTCCAGGTCGTACCGCCGCCGATGAAAAGCCAGAGCACCGTCGGCGCCGGCGATAGCATGGTCGGCGCCATGACGTTAAGGCTGGCGGAAAATGCCTCACTTGAAGATATGGTTCGCTTTGGGGTGGCGGCGGGTAGCGCGGCAACGATAAATCAGGGCACCCGCCTTTGCTCGCTGGAAAATACGCAAAAAATCTACGACTACCTGCGCGGTTGATTACGCCTCACTCCCTCTGTCTTTACAGGGGGAGTCGCCAAATCAACAGGATGGTCTATGCTAAAAAAGCCATGGATAACAATGGGGTGAAAAATGAGTAGCGAAATTACTGCCTGGGTGGTCACGGTTCGTTTTCACGAAGAGACGTTAACGGAAATTAATGAGCTTAGTAATCACCTGACTCGCGCCGGATTTACCCTGGTTTTAAACGATGATGAAGGCAACCCCCACGAGTTGGGAACCAACGTTTTTGGTCTGCTTTCCATGCAGAATGCCGAAGAGGTCAAAGCCTTGAGCGCGGGTTTAGCCGAAACTGCGCTGGGAAGAACCGTCGACGTTACCGTTGCCACATTCAGCGAGTGGTTAAAAGCTCAATAAGTGCGATTGACGCGACAGAAAACGTTCAGTTGTGCGTCAGTTCGAATTTTGCGCCTGGGTTATGCGCTAACCTTATGAAAAGTTGGCAAACATGGGGAGAGACGGCATGTGGCAAGCGATCGGCAAATTATTAAGCGATTTGCATACCGAAGCAGCTGAAATCGAACTGCGCAACGAACTACCCGGCGGCGAGATCCACGCGGCCTGGCATTTACGCTTTGGCGGCCGGGATTACTTCGTAAAGTGCGACGAACGTGAGCTTTTACCCATCTTCACGGCCGAGGCAGACCAGCTTGAGCTACTGTCACGCAGCAAAACCGTGAACGTACCGCAGGTTTTTGCCGTAGGCAGCGACCGGGATTACAGCTTTCTGGTGATGGAATACCTCCCTCCTCGCCCGCTGGATGCGCACAGCGCTTTCCTGTTAGGCCAGCAAATCGCCCATTTACACCAATGGAGCGACCAACCGCAGTTTGGTCTGGATTTTGACAACGATCTTTCCACAACGCCTCAGCCGAACGCCTGGCAACGTCGCTGGTCTACGTTCTTCGCCGAACAACGCATAGGCTGGCAGCTGGAGCTGGCCGCCGAGAAAGGTCTGCATTTTGGCGATATCGATAGTCTTGTCGATACCGTCCAGCAGCGGTTGAGCAATCATCAACCGCAGCCGTCGCTGCTTCACGGCGATTTATGGTCCGGTAACTGCGCGCTCGGGCCTGACGGGCCATACATTTTCGACCCGGCCTGCTACTGGGGCGATCGCGAGTGCGATCTGGCGATGCTGCCGCTGCATCCGGAACAGCCGCCGCAAATCTACGATGGCTATCAATCCGTTTCGCCGCTGCCGTCCGGTTTTCTCGAGCGGCAGCCAATTTACCAGCTCTATACGCTGCTGAATCGGGCTATCCTGTTTGGCGGCCAGCACCTGGTGACGGCGCAAAAAGCGCTTGATGACGTCTTAATGGAAAAGGCCCCGTAAGGGGCCTTGTTTCTGCGGGTTAGTTAATTTGAACGCCTTTCATGCGGAACTGAATAGTCATGGTAATACCGGTCCCCGGTTTACCCGGCTCATAGCGCCATTTGCGTAAGGCGCTTTTCACTTCACGTTCAAACATATTGGCTGGCTGGGCCGAAAGGATCTGCACGTTATCCACGCGCCCATCCGCTGTCACGTCAAACTTAACCCGTACGCTTCCTTCAATCCGCAGCGCCTGGGCACGTGCCGGATAGGTCGGCTCTCCGCGGCTTAACGCCCGCGGTCCCGAAGGCGCCGTGACGGTTGGTTTAGCGGTAGCGGTTGAAGTGCTCGGCGCGGTACGCGCTGGCGCCGTATTTGCATTTTCAAACGGCGAGGCCGGGCGCGTCTCCGCCGGTTTTACATCCCGCTTCGGTTGCTCAACTTTTTTTTCCGGCTTTGGTTTAGGCTTTGGCTTCGGTTTAGGCTTCGGTTTATGGATAACCACCGGCGCCTCTTTTGGCGGTTCCGGAAGCGCTTCCGGCTCAGGCTCGGGTTCCGGTTCAACAACGGGTTCTACGACTGGCTGCGCCGCCTGAGGCGGTTCCAGATCTGCCGGGGCTACCATAGTGATCTCAATGGGTTGCGATGGCGAAGGCCGTTCAATAACCTGATGTACCGAAGTATAGAGCAACGCCGCGACAACACCGCCGTGGATAACCACGGACAGTAGCGTAGGCCACGGAAAGCGGCGAGGTAAATCAAAGGTCATTGCGC